>Ga0209633_10003139_pt1 | contig 15378 bp, 15 predicted proteins | sample Cruoilmetagenom1_FD_187290 | JGI IMG/M metagenome (GOLD analysis project Ga0209633, IMG submission 187290) | Oil polluted marine microbial communities from Coal Oil Point, Santa Barbara, California, USA - Sample 1 (SPAdes) (version 2) | ecosystem: Environmental > Aquatic > Marine > Oil seeps ... | reverse complement strand
TATTTAAAACTCTCCCGTGTAACTTTTAGCCATACAAATCATCAAATAGCCAAACAAGATTTAGATAAATATGTACAGATATTTTCAAATCAAAAAGAGGTAGAGCTTATAGGTTTTGGTGAAAGTAGCATTTTTAAAGTAGCAAATAAATATCGTTATGAACTGCTACTTCGTTCAAGTAATCCCTCAAAACTGATCAGTTTACTTCATAGTATCAAAAGTGCAAATGCTTCAATTGATATGGATAGTTTATATTAACTTTATAATAAACTTGAAATAGCTTCTATTTCATCATATTCTAATTCAAATTCAAAGATAGCTAAATCTTCTAACATATGCTCTTTTGAAGTTGTTCCTATAAGAGGAACAATACCTATTTGATTTAAGTATCTATAAAATATTTGCTCATTAGTTTTTAAATACTTTTTTGCAAGTTGATTGATTATATCACTTGATAATAGATGTGGATTCGCTGTTAATGTCCAAAAGCTTTGATATACAATACCTTTGTCTTTACACCAAGCTCGTACCTCTTTATCATAGTTTGTATGTTCATAAAAGCGATTTTGAACTATCGCTGGTTTAATTTTACTATCTTTATAAAGATATTCTAAAATATTTAAATCATAACAATTACTTATTCCTAACTTTCCCACCTCTTTATTAATATATAAATCTTCCATAACATTCCAAGCTAATTTTAATTTATTTGTTGGAAAAATTGGAGAGTGCAATAAATAAGAATCTATAAAATTAGTTTTTAGGTTTTTTTTGACACTTCAAAAGATTGCATTATCTGTTCACTAATTGAACTATCTTTTTCATAAGGGATATTATTTATATCTTGCCCTTCTATAGGAATAAATTTTGTTTGAATATAAATATCTTCTCTTTTCAAACCTTGTTCATATGCTTTTAACAATCCCTCCCCTACAAGATTTTCTTGATAATGTTTGGGTTAAGAGGCAGTATCTAGACCTCGAAAACCACTTAACAATGCAGTTTCAACAAGATTTGATGTCTGCTCTTTTTTCCATGCAGTACCATAAAGAATAGCCGGCATATTTTCATTTGTAGTTCCATAGTTCATTTAGCACTCCTTCAAAAGTTTCTCTTCTATAATATAGTACTAATCTTTAATTTTCCATATTATAGAACAAATAACTTTTTTATATAAAAAAATTAGTTTTATATCTTAGTTTTTAAAACTTTTTTCCAAACCTCATTTGGTTTATATTCTTTTGGAGCTAGTAGCTTGATATTTTTTTGTTTTAAAATATCTTTTTTATATTTAAAGATAAATACGGATACTCTATAGTTTTTGACACAATGGATAAATACTTTTTTATTTTGTGCCTCTAAACTTTCAAGAAGTTTTAAAAATAATTTGAGTCTGTCAATCTCTGGCTTTTCCCATGAGATTGGAATGTGAAAATAAATCATACCATTTTTAGATACTATCTTATCTTCATCTTCAAGTGCACCTCTACTTTTCAGGTGAGTAGCAAGATTTATCACAACTTCAAAACCTTCTTTTGCAATTTGTTTAAACTGCTTTTTAGAAGGTTGTCCTGAAGTTGAAATTGTATCACTAACTTTTATATAATTTAGTATTTTTTTCATCTCTTATAATAGCACAAATCACCCATAATTCTCAATTTTAAAAGTATTAAAAATAATATCTGTTGCTAACATTCTTGCTCCATGATTAACCGCATCTAAAATATCTTTATCACTCCATTGTAATTTACGAAGAGTATCCATATCTGCAGCGTTTACTTCATGAGCATTTTTTACAGCTTTTATTACAAACTCTAAGAGTGCAATCTCTTCTTTAGGTAAGTTTGCTTTTGTAACATCTTTACGCATAACTTCAACTTGTTCCATACTCCAACCTGCCATATTAACAAGCATTGCTGTATTAAAACTTACACAAAATTCGCAACTTTGCCCAGTAGAAACCATAACTCTAATTGAAGCTAACAACGGCATAGATAGTGTTGAATGATTCATATAATATTTTATAAAACTCATTTGTTGCTTTAAAAGTTCAGTACTAGAACTGAAAAGTTTTGCATTATTGCCAACTTCTCCTCTCATTGCGATAATTTTTTCATAAAGTTCTTTTAACTCACCTGTTGCTTCATCGTTTTCATATGTTTTAATTATTGGCATATTTTATCCTTTTTATGACTTGACTATTTAGTCAAGTAAATATGTTATAATTGTATCTATGAATAAAAATACACGACAAAAATTAATAGATGTAACATTTGAAGAGATATACTCTTACGGCTATCAAGGAGCCTCTTTAGCAGATATATTAAAAAAATCTAATGTTCATAAAGGCTCTATGTATCACTATTTTAAAAATAAGAAAGAGATGTGTTTAGTTGCAATAGCAGAAAAGATGGATGAAAGATTTTTTGAAAAATATGGAGAGATATTGCAACTTCAAAGTGGATTTTTAAAAGAGTTAATAAAAGGCTTTAAAGATACCTCCAAAAAAGATTTTCAAAGAGGTTGTCCCATAGCAAATATAGTACAAGAGATGTCCAATATTGATGAAGATTTCAATCAGCTTATGAAGCAAGTATATTCTAAGTTTAAAGGATATATAAAAGAAATTTTAGACAAAGCAATAGAAACAAATGAGATAAAAAAATGTGATAGTTCTCAACTTGCACTTTATATTACAGTAAATTTGGAGAGAGCTATTTTAGCAACGAAAGCTAGTGGAGATGTTAAAGACTATAGTGATACAATTTTATTATTAGAAGAATATTTAAATTCTTTAAAAAATAAATAAAGAATATTATGAAGCAAAAACAATACCTTTTAGATTTATTATCCAATAAAAAAGTCCTTTATGCAGAAGATGAACAAGGGATTCAAAATAATGTTGTACAAGTTTTAGAACTTTTTTTTAATTCAGTCATTACTGTAAATGACGGAGAAGAAGCATTAGATGAATACATAACACATAAGCCTGATATTGTAATTTTGGATATTTGTATGCCAAAACTAGATGGGCTAGAAGTGGTAAAAGCTATACGAAATGAAAACAAAAAAATCCCTATAATAATATTAAGTGCCTATACTGATAAAGAATATCTTTGGCGTGCAATAGAGCAAAAAATATGTAAATTTTTAACAAAACCTTTTAATAAAGAGCAATTCATAGAAGCTTTAGAACTAGCAGCTTTGGAACTAAGTAACTATACAACAAAAATAAAAATCGGAAATGGCTATTATTGTGCCTGTAAAAAGATTTATACTATAAACGATACTACTATTTCTCTTTCAAAAATTGAGAGTAAAATGATTGATTTTTTACTTTCACGAGAAAATCAAGTTATCACTTATGATGAGATATTTGATTATATTTGGGCAAATGAAGAACAGCCTACTAAAGATGCTATAAAAGCAATTATAAAAGATTTACGAAAAATATTTGGAAAATCAATTATTCAAAATGTTTTTGGGGTAGGATATAAACTTGAAATATAATATAGCTTTCTTCCAAAAAAAAACTTCAACAAAAACAAAAACTACTATTTTAGTTTTGGGGATGTTTTTTGTATTATCACTTTTTTTTGTATATATGCAATATACAACAACAAAAGAGTTTATTATACAAAGTCAAAAAGCATACGAAAAAAAACTAAACTCAATTTATAAAGAATCTATCGTACGAATAGAAAAATTTTATCACAACAGAGGATTAGCAAACCTTAACTCTTTTGGGATAGAAGACGCATTAAAAAATAAAGATACAACACAGCTTTTCAAACTTTCTTTAAGTCGTTGGAATATTTTAAGCCATGAAAATATATTTTTAAAATCTATGATTTTTTATGGAGAAGATGGTGGTATGCTTACTTATTTAGGTGAAAAACCTACTAAAAAGATAGAACAACTCAATTTCACTTATCAAGATTCTAATTTTTTATATAACAACAATGATCTTAACTATAGAATCATTGTACCCTCTTCCTCAAAAAAAGGCTATTTAGTTTTTATTATTAGTTCTAGTTATTTTTTATCTGAAATTTACCATTTTGCAAATATTGAATCTTATATTATTTCAAAAAAAGAAATGCCGTGGATTTTTATAAGTTTAGAAGAATCAAAAAACTCACTTCTTACTTCATATATAAATAAAAAGCATAAAGTTCCAAATTTATTTAAACTAGAAAATAGTATATTTGCAACCCATCATATTGCTATTGATAATTCCCACACTCACAAGAATTTTGAAATATTATTTTTTCAAGATATAACAACAGGTCAAGAGCGTCTTTCTCAAACTGTTTTAAAAAGTTTTTTTCTGATTTCAATTTTAGGAACTATTGCATTAATTGTTCTACACTATGGTTTCAAAGTTTTAATTGTGCGATTAGAAAAAAGTCAAGAGGAACTCTCTTTATTGAATAAAAACTTAGAACAAAGAGTAGAAAAAGAAGTTGCACTCAAAATAAAAAAAGAGGAAGAAGCTCAAGAAAAAGAGAGAATTTTAGTACACCAAAGTAAATTAGCAAGTATGGGAGAGATGATAGGAAGTATCGCCCACCAATGGAGACAACCTCTTACTCAACTTAGTAGTATTTTAATACTGATTGAACTTATGTTTGAAAAAGGAAAACTTACAGAAATAAAGTTAAGAAATTCTATTCATGAAGCTGAAGAGCAAATCACTTTTATGTCTAAAACAATCGATGATTTTAGAAACTTTTTCAAACCAAATAAAGAAAAAAACACTTTTAGTCCAAAAGAAAACATTGAAAAAACTCTTTGCCTAATCTCTTCAAGTTTAGAAAATCATAATATTCAAACCAATCTTGAATTTCACAATGAATTTTTAGTACATGGGTATGAAAATGAATTTTCACAAGTCATTTTAAATATTTTGAATAATGCTAAAGATATTTTACTTGAAAGAAAAATAATAACGCCAAAAATCACAATTGTTATTGATACTTATCAAAAAAAATCAAGAATACAAATATGTGATAATGCTGGAGGTATTCATCTTTCCCCTATTCAAAAAGTTTTTGAACCTTATGTAAGTACAAAACACGCAAGTTCTGGAACTGGAATAGGACTTTATATGAGTAAAAATATTATAGAAAAAAGTATGCAAGGTTCTCTTGTAGTATCCAATAACTCTACCGGTGCTTGTTTTACAATCGTTCTGTAAATTACCCTTTTCATTATATTTTATTAGATAAAATAATTTTCTCCCTAGTTTCACACTAATTATTGTTATAGTTCCTTATTCGTATTTATAAGGAGGCTATAAATGATGGATAAATCCAAAAGAAATTTTATTAAAGGTGGTTTCGCCACCTTGTTTACAGCAGCAACTTCTGCTAATGCTTTTTCTCTCAAAAATCCAGGGAGAGATAAAAAAGACCCAAGATATATGGGGGATAAAACAAAGCACTATGGTATGGTTATTGATTTAAGACAATGTGTTGGCTGTCAATCTTGTACAGCAGCTTGTATGGTAGAGAACAGTGTTCCAAGTAATCAAAATAGAACATCAGTTACAGAGATGGAACTAGGTGAATTTCCAGATGTGAGAAAAGCTTTTTTACCACAACTTTGTAATCATTGTGATGATCCAGCTTGTGTTCCTGTATGTCCTACGGGAGCTACTTTTAAAAGAGAAGATGGTTTAGTTGTCGTTGATAGTGAAGTTTGTTGGGGATGTGGATATTGTGAAAATGCCTGTCCTTATGATAAAAGATTTATGAATAAAGAGACAAAAGTTATAGATAAATGTACTTTTTGTGCCCATAGAGTTGATGATGGTTTACTACCATCTTGTGTAGAAACATGTGTTGGAGGAGCTAGAATTTTTGGAGATTTAAATGATAAATCATCTGAAATTTCAAAACTATTAGCAAATTTTCCTACCTCAACACTTAAAAAAGAGCAAGGGACTAAACCTCAAGTTTATTATATTGGATTAGATGATCGTTTAGAAAATGTATTAAATGCAACTATTGATTTAGATGATTTAATGAGAAAAACTATCAAAATGGAGACCAAAGAGTGGTCAACTATAAAAGGAGAAGCGTAATGGATACTTTAATAACAACACTCTCAGCAATAACTCCTGATAGAGTTTGGGGAATTGACGTTCCAAATTATTTTTGGTTTACAGGAAGTTCTGCTGCTGCATTTATTATATCAAGTTTTGCACATGTTTTTGGAATGGAAAAGTATAAACCTATTGCTGGCTTTTCTCTTTTAATGGCACTTGTATTACTAATAGCAGCACCTATGAACTTAATAGATGATTTAACACAACCAGGAAGAGTTATAAACTTTTTTCTAAATGGTTGGGAAAACTTTCCAACTTCGCCTATGAAATGGGGAGTATTACTTCTTATGGCATATCCTATTTTAATCTTTTTTGAGGCTTTAGTTTTATATAGATCTTATTTTGTTAAAAGAATGCAAAATAGTTCTGGAATGAAAAGTAAATTTTACTCACTATTAACTATGGGGAGAAATGAAATTAACCAACAAGAGAGTGATAAAGATCATAGACTGGGATTTATTTTAGGAGCTATTGGTATTCCTTTGGCACTTTGTGTTCATGGATATACTGGATATATTTTAGGAGCAGTTCATGGTAACTTTTTATGGAGTACACCTTTAATGCCTATATTATTTTTAGCATCTGCTATGGTATCTGGAACAGGATTACTAATCATATTAATACCTATATTTCAAAAGTTTTTCTCTGAACAACAAAAAGTAGATAGAGATATTATTGCGCAATTGGCAAAACTACTAGCTTGGTTTATTGTGATTGATTTGGTTATTAGAATTATATGGCTAAGTTTTGCAATTCCTTTTGGCAATGACCCAAAAAATTATTTGGTAGAATTTTTTACACTTCATTTTGAGATGACTTTATATGTAGAGTATATTTTGTGTTTGGTTATCCCTATGATAATTGGATTTAGTAAATTAAGATATAACCTACCTTTAGTTTTTATTACAGGTATTGTAGTTGCAATTGGAGTATGGTTATTTAGATGGAATACTGTAATTGGTGGACAAACTATTCCAAGAAGTATGCCAGGTTTTCTTGAATATACACCCCATCTTATAGGTCAAGGAAGTATCACTGCTGTTTTAGCAAACTGGATGTTATTTATAGCTCTTGTATGTTTAGTAACTGCATTTTTTCCTTGGGATGAAGAGATGAGTGAACACTATAAAAATAAAGGATTAGATCATGAACAAAAATAGAAGAAATTTTTTAATTGGAACCTCTGTTGCTGCTGCAACTGCATCTGTTGCAGGATATCAAGATACTTTAAAAGCAGCTGTTACTATGAGTCGAAATGGTAAAAAAGTTGAAGATCCAATCTATAGTAACTCTTTAGTAACTGAAGGAAATATTGGTGAACTATTTGAAAAAAAGGAAGAATTTTCTTTAAGAAATAGTGTGTGTAATGGTTGTACATCTCATTGTGGTGTTCGGGTAAAAGTAAATAATAAAACAGACCAAGTTGTAAAAGTAACAGGAAATCCATATAGTCCACTTTCAAGTGACCCTTGGCTTCCTTATAATACTTCAATAGAAAAAAGTTTTTCTATATTAGGAAAAGATTCTAAAGAAAGTTCAACTTTTAGATCAACTGCATGTGCACGAGGAAATATAGTATTTGATAAAATCAATGATAAACTACGAGTACTTAAACCTTTAAAAAGAGTAGGCAAAAGAGGTGAGAACAAATGGGAAGAGATAGAGATAGAACAACTTCTTGAAGAGGTTACAAAAGGTGGAAACCTTTTTGGAGAAGGTGAAGTTGAAGGATTAAAATCAATTCGAGACCTTAAAACTCCAATCAAAAATGAAAACCCAGAAATGGGACCAAAAGCAAATCAACTTTGCATCTTAGGTACAGGTGATGATGGAAGAAAAGCTTTTATGGTACATAGATTTAAAAATGCCTTTGGAACAGTCAATTATCAAGGACACACATCAATTTGTGGTTTATCTATGCGTGCTGGTGAAGCTGCTTATTTAGGTGATTTTAAAAAATATCCTCACTTAAAACCTGATTTTGAATATTGTGAATACCTTTTAACATTTGGAACAGCTCCTGGACAAGCTGGAAATCCTTTTAAACGACAAGCAAAACTGTTAGTAAAAGGGAGAGTAAATGAAAACCTAAAATGTGTAACAGTAGCTCCTATGCTTACAAACTCAGATAATATAGCAGTAGGAAATAAAAGTGAATGGATACCTATCTTACCTGGTGGAGATTTAGCTTTTGCTATGGGATTACTACAAGTTATCATTAAAGAGAATCTTTTTAATGATACTTATTTAAGAATCCCTTCTAAAGAAGCTCAAGAAAAGTTAAATGATGCTTCTTTTACAAATGCTACTCATCTTGTAATACAAAGTGGTGCTAAAAAAGGACAAATCTTAGAACAAAATAAAGAGGCTTTAGTACTTGATAGTAAAGATAGTATCTTAAAACCAGCTTCGCAAGTAGAACAAGCTGAACTTTTCGTAGATACAAAAATTACACTAGACAAAGAGATATATGATGTAAAAAGTGCCATGACTTTACTTAAAGAAAATGCTTACGAATATGATTTAGATTTATATGCAAGTGAATCTGGAATCAGTAAAGAAAAAATCATTGCAACTGCAAGAGAGTTTACTTCACATGGGAGAAAAGCATCTACAGATTGTCATGGTGGTACAATGCACACAACAGGTTTTTATACAACCTATGCAATTATGATGTTAGGTGCAATGGTTGGAAATCTTAACTATAAAGGTGGTATGAGTGCTGGTGGAGGAAGATATAAAGACTTCAAAGGGGCAAAATATAATCTAGTTGGATATAAAGGTAAAACAAAACCAAAAGGATACAAAGTTGATAAAACGAAAGTTGCTTATGAAAAAACAACAGAGTACAAACAAAAAGTTGCCCAAGGGATTAATCCATATCCAGCAAAAGACACATGGTATCCTTTTACAAATGCTATAGAATCAGATATTGTAACAAATAGTGCAAATGAATATCCATATAAACTCAAAGCACTTATTAGTTGGAATGCAAATTTTGTATATGGGCAAAGCGGGACACAACATATCAAAAAACTATTAGAAGATCAAAAAAAATCTATTCCACTTTTTATTGCAATAGATCCATTTATAAATGAAACTTCTCAATATGCAGATTATATTGTGCCTGATTCTGTTATCTATGAAACTTGGGGAGTTGTAAGTGCATGGGCTGGACATCAAACAAAAATAAATACAGTGAGATTTCCAACTATCACTCCAAAACAAGCACAATTTAAAAATGGTGAACCGATTTGTATGGATAGTTTTATGATTGAACTTGGAAAAAAATTAGAGTTACCTGGTTTTGGAGAAGGTGCAATTTTAGGGAATAACAAAGAAAAATATCATTTAGATAGACCTGAAGATTTTTATGTTCGTGCATTTGAAAATATTGCTTTAGATCAAAAAGGTGTACCTGATATAAGTGATGAAGAGATAAAACTAGCAAGTATGGAAAAATATCTTCCAACACTTCAAAAAATTTGTGGTGAAAATTGGAGAAAAACTGCTTATGTTATGGCAAGAGGTGGAAGATTTGAAAATAAAGAGAAAGGATATCAAAACGATAAACTAGCTCATAAATATCAGCCAATGATTAATGTATACAATCAAACAGTAGGAACATCACGCCATGCACTCACAGGAGAAAGTTTTTATGGTACTCCAAGATTTTATATGGCAAGACTCAATGATGGAAAATTGTTAAAAGATTTATATCCTAAAGAAAAATTTCCTATGTTGGCTTTCAGTTATAAATCAAATGTTATCTCGCAAAGTACTGCATCAAGTACAAAAATGCAAGAGATACGGTTTTCAACTTATATAGATATGAATCCTAAAACGGCTCAAGAAAAAGGACTAGGACATGGTGATATGGTAGAAATCACATCACAAGATGGTGTTGTAAAGGGTATGTTACGGTATAGAAATGGGTTGTACCCTGAATGTATAGGGATAGAACATGGACTAGGAAGAGATGCTGAAGGTTCAGTACAAGTAACTATCAATGACACAAACTTTGATGCAATAGTTGCGAGAAAAAGTGGTGTAAATATTAATAAACTAGGACTTCTAGATAAATCTAGACAACTAGCTACACTCAGTGATTTCGTTATAGGTTCAAATGCAAGACAAGCAATACCTGTACAGATAACTAAAGTATAAAAAAAGCGTAAAAACAACTTTGTAAATCCAAAATATAAATGTTTGATAGAATATCAAATATAAAAAATATTAAGGATTTACAAAATAAATTGACTAAATACCAGTACAAATACTCTAAATATAAAAATTTTATTTAAGAATAAGGTTGTATATGCAATAATTGCTTATACAACTTTTAGGATATAAATATGAATCAAGAGGATAGTGTAGGATTTCAAATATCCAAAACAACCAATAAATTTAGAAAAATTACTACAGAATTATTAACAAAATATAATATTGCACCAGAACAAAGAACTATTTTAGAAATAATTAAAAATAACTATAATATAGATCAAACAACTTTAGCTGTAATAGTCCAAAAAGATAAAACAACAATTAGCAGAACAATCAACACTCTTATTAAAAAAAATTTCGTAATTAAGAAGTCATCAAAAAAAGATCGTAGGTTAAATTTATTATATCTTACAAAGGAAGCTCTTATTGTATTGAAAAAAAGTGATTATATTATCAAATCATTACGAGAAAAAACAGACTCTATTATAACTCTTGATGAAAAAAAAGAGCTATTTCAAATCTTAAATAAACTCAACCAAGAACTCTAAAGAAATAAAAATGAATAATACTATACGAAGTCAAAGAATTACTATTTTTGCAACCTTTTTAGCTTTTATGGGAATGGGGGTAGTTGATCCTATTTTACCTAATATTGCAAAAAACTTAGGTGCTACAAACTGGCAAATTGAATTATTGTTTTCTACCTATGTCTTTATGATGGCACTTATGATGATACCCGCTGGAATATTAGCCACAAGAATAGGAGATAAAAATGTAATGAGTATTGGACTTGTAGTCGTTTCTATTTTTGCAATAGCTTGCTCTTTTGCTGAAGATATAACAAGTTTAGCCTTTTTTAGAGCGGGCTGGGGATTTGGAAATGCACACTTTTTTGCAACTGCTTTAATCTTATTAATTATACTTTCAAAAGATCATCATAAAGCAATTAGTCTTTTTGAAGGAGCAATTGGTTTTGGAATTGCATCAGGTCCTCTTCTTGGCGGTTTTGTTGGACAATATTCTTGGAGATATCCATTTTTAGTTACTGGTATTTTAACAGCTATTGCTTTTATATTAGTTCTAGTATTTGTAAAAATACCTCCGAAAAAAAATAAAAATAAACCTACTGGATTTAAAGAATTAAAAGAGTTATTTAAAAATAAAAAATTTCTAAATATTTCATTTGCTGCAATGTTTTACTACTATGGTTTTTTTGTAGTTTTAGCATATACTCCACTAATTCTACATTTTACACCTATTCAAATTGGTTTAGTTTTTTTTGGTTGGGGTCTTGCATTAGCTATTGGTTCTATTCTTATCTCTACATATTTAGAAAAACGTTTTCCTATAAAAAAATTAATGCCTATTGTTTTAATGATTTTTATTGTACTACTATTATTATTTAATGAAATAACTTCTGAATTTTTACTTTCCATTTTAATAATATGTTCTGGCTTAATTTCAGGAATAATTAATTCACTATTTACAAGTTATGTTATGGATATCAATTTTGAACGAAATATTATCTCAGGTGGTTACAATCTTTTAAGATGGAGTGGTGCTGCAATAGCACCAATAACATCTGGTTTTATTAGCGAATATTTTACACTAAAAGCACCATTTATTATAGCCATGTTGCTCTCTTTATTATCATTTGTCATCCTGCTATTACTTTCTAAAAAAACTGTTCATTCTTCATAAAAAAGTTAAACTATTTTATATATTCCATTGGTAAAAATTCTAACTCTTTATAAGTTTGAATATCTTTTTGTTTTACAAATCCAAAAGATTCATATACATTTATTGCATATAAAGAGGCATTTGTGGTCATTGTTTCAAATAGAATATTTTTTTTTACATATTCCCATAGTTTTTTTCCTATATATTGTTGATGATATTTTTCATCAACAAAAAGATGAAACAGGTGATTATCCTCTTTTATAACTATAAATCCAACAATTTGATTCTTAATCACATATGCAAAGTGTTTATAATCTTTACTATGAATTCATTTTTCAAACTCTTCTACACTAAACGAGTCTTTAAACCACTTAGGAATCTCTTCATCAAAAAGATACTTTAACAAAGAATTACTAAGACTAGAAAGTTTTTGTGCATCTTTATTGGTAATTTTACAAATAAACTTATCTACCATAAGAAAATAAACCTAAAATGATATGATCATAAAAATTTCTTTCTACACCAAAGTTCAAAACACCTATTTGTAATATAATATTTATTATCCTCTTTATCAATTATCTCATCTTTATATAAATTTCTTATTGCAGTATTAAGTGATGATTTAGTTGTTTGGAGTTTAAAAAGGGTTTCTTTTGTATATAGTTCCGTACCATCACAAATTATTACAGCTTTTAAAGCTATTTTTTGAGGTAAGCTCAAACGATCTAAAAGCATTCTAAAATAACCACTTTTACTTTCAAGATGAAGTTGGCATACTCTATCTATATCTTCTTGAGTAATTTTATTATTATTATCAGATTCTCCATGATACAAATGATAACAAAATTCTTGTATAAGTCTAGATTCTCCATCTGTCATATTATATATATATTCAAAATGCACAAAATCAAGTCTTCCATTAAATTTTTCATTAACAAATTTATAAAATGATTCTATTGGGATTGGCTTTAATTCTAGTAAACTAACTGTATCATATAAAGGTGATTTTTTTTTGGAAAACAATTCTGTAAGAAGATGCCTTTTAAGACCTGTAAATATATAATTAATATCTGGGTACTTTTGTATCAATTTACTTAATATAAAATCTATTTTTACATCTTTAATCAATGTAATCTGTTGAAATTCATCAAATGCTATCACAATTTTTTTATCATAATTCTGTGATAATTTTTCAATTCCTCTATAAATATCAGACATTAACTCATCAAAATTATAAGAAGAAAGTACAGGTACAAATTCTAATTCTCCATCATCCTTCATAGTTGCTGTAAAATTAACTCTACTAAAAAGTTCTTTTAACTCTTTTAGTATAGTTTTATAGTCACACGATATGCTTATAGCTATTTGCTTATATAATAACTTAGCAAAGTCTGTTGGATTAGTTATATCAAATAAATCCATATAAACAGTAAGATACTTCTCTGTATCAATTTTATCAGAAAAAAAGACTTTTATTATGGAAGTTTTTCCAACTTTTCTTTTAGAATATAAAACAACATTAAAGTTATTTAAAATCATTTTATTTAATTGGTCTAAATCTTCACATCTTGTGCAAAAATTTTTACCACTACATGAATATTGATATAAAAATGGATTCAAATTTTCTCCTTACTAAATATCTTTTTTTAATACTATTAGTATCTATTATATAATGTTCTCAAAACACTTTAATGAATAATTTAGTTAAAATGGCATTAATAAAATAACATAATATCATAATAAAAAAGAAATAGTTTATTAATTTAATATAATTTTAATAAATTTACCTTTTATTTCCAATAGTATCTTAAAAAAAGACTATTTGTTATTATAAAAAGACACAAATAATATCCTTTTAAAAGCCCATTTTATCGCTATTTTATGAACTTTATTTATTATCAGTTAAGGTTAGCTTATGTATGATTTTGTATTAGGTATAGTTATAAAATAGATTATTTATATTAATATTTAACAAATTATTATTAATATTATTTATATTTAAAATTATATTATATTATTAAATTTATATTATTTAGGATATTAATAATTTTTTAAAACAAAAGGAGAGCTAATGAATATCGAAATTTCCAGAAGAAAATTTCTTCAAGGAAGTATCACACTTTCTGTCATAGGTGGAATGACGGCAACTAACCTTTTTTCTAAAGAAGAAAAAAATGGGAAGATTAAACTTACAACAAAAACAGGTACCTCTAATGTTAAAGAGGTAGCAACACTTTGTGAAATGTGTGTAAATAAATGTGCCTTAATAGCAAGAGTAGAAGATAATGTAGTTACAAAACTTGATCCTAATCCACATTTTCCAAAGTCTAGAAACATGCTTTGTGCAAGAGGAAATGCTGGTATTCAAGCACTATATGATCCAGATAGACTTAAATACCCTATGATAAGAGTAGGAGAAAAAGGGGAAGGAAAGTTTAAAAGAGTTACTTGGGATGAAGCATTTGAATATATTAAAGAGAAGACAGTAAAGATACTTGATGAAGAAAAAGATAACCGTTCTAGCTTTATGTTTTGTGCTGGAGAGGGGATGGCAGAACATACATTTAAAACTTTTTTCCAAGGATTTGGTTCATCAAATTGGCTAAATCACTCTTCTATATGTTTACAAACTGTAGCTTCTGGATATGGAGTAACTATTGGGAAATATCCTCAATCAGATTTAGAAAATGCAAAATATATCATAATGGCAGGAGCTAATAGAGCAGAAGCAATTGTTACTCCTGATACTATGGATGGAATGAAAAATGTTAAATCTAAAAAAAATAGTGGAAAACTTATCTGTGTAGACCCTAGATTTACAAACACTGCAGCAAAATCTGATAAATGGCTTGCAATAAAACCAGGGACAGATTTAGCTTTTGTGCTAGCACTTACATATGTAACACTTAAAGAGGAACTATATAATAAAGAATATGTAAATAAAAACTTTAATGGTTTTGAAGAATATAAAAAGATGATTTTAACCAATGACTACACTCCTAAATGGGCACAAGAAATTACAGGTATTGATTCTGAAGATATTTATGAGATTGCAAGAGAGTTTATGGAAAATGCACCAGAAGCAATATATTATCCAGGCAGAAGAAGTACTTTTGCCAAAAATGATTTCCAGCTTAGACGTGCAACTGCAATATTTCAAGCCCTCGGTGGAGGAATAGACTGTAAAGGCGGTCTAATATTTGGGGATACTTTAAAGATAAAAGGTCATGAAGAGCTTCTACCTATGTATGAAAATGCAGCTTCAAGAGCTGTTGTAAAAAATAAAAATAAAAAACCAAACGAAGCGGGATACGATGACTGTGCTGTAGTAAGTGGTGGTGGTTCATGGATAAGTTGGAGAA
>Ga0209633_10003138_pt1 | contig 15381 bp, 18 predicted proteins | sample Cruoilmetagenom1_FD_187290 | JGI IMG/M metagenome (GOLD analysis project Ga0209633, IMG submission 187290) | Oil polluted marine microbial communities from Coal Oil Point, Santa Barbara, California, USA - Sample 1 (SPAdes) (version 2) | ecosystem: Environmental > Aquatic > Marine > Oil seeps ... | reverse complement strand
GCCTGATTGATCTGGGTGGTTTTGTTGGCACGCTAAATTTCATCGGCTCGGGTCTGTATTCGAATACAGCAGGCGAAGTGCGGATCGTGACAGTTGGCAGCGATACCCGTGTGCGGATTGACGTTGACGGGGATGGGAGCACCGATGTCAACATCGTCATTGATGGTGTTGTTGGGCTGACCGAACAAGATTTCCTGTTGTAGCCCAGCATTTGTCTTCTTTGAAAAAGGACATCACCCTGTGCTTCTGTTTAGGGCCGCACAGGGTGTATTTGTCAGAGTAACGTTTTCTGCTCGTCTACCAAGACTTGAGATTTGGTGCTGGATTTTCTGAATTCAGTTTCTCACAGATTTTGCTTTATTGAAGCAAATACCAACTACACAATGGGATCATACAACTCTTGGCCAAGAAGCGCCTGTTCATGATGAAATGGGCGAATGGTAGCTTTGGTCGGCAGGGGGGGCTTGGGGAATGGCTCATGAAGATAAAGCCAATTCAAATGGTGCTGCTGGGGAGAATTGAACTCCCGACCTCGTCATTACCAATGACGCGCTCTACCACTGAGCTACAGCAGCGCACCTGAGTGGCGGTTGAATAGGCGTATTTCTGATTTGACGCAAGCGCAATCTGGACCCTTTTCACGCCCTGCTATAGAGAGTGTAACATGAGCAAAGAAAGAAACAATGAAACCGTCAGCCAAACAGGCAAGGAAACCAAGGCTACAGAGCGCGCAAGACGTGATGCGCGATTGAAAGCGGCGTTAAAGACGAATATGGCAAGGCGTAAAGCACAAGCGCGGGGTCGCAAGGCGACCACGGCTGCGCAAGGTAAAAAAGAGTAGGGCAAAGTATATGGATTCAATAAATGTAACAGGTGGTGGTGCGCTAAATGGCGAAATTCCGATTGCGGGGGCGAAAAACGCTTGTCTGGCGTTGATGCCGGCCACGTTGCTGTCAGCCGAACCGCTGACTCTGACCAATGCGCCACGCTTGTCCGATATCAAAACGATGACGGATCTGTTGCAATCCTTGGGGGCCGAAGTTTCATCACTGGACGAGGGCCGCGTGTTGGTGCTGTCCAGCCACAATGCCGACAATCCACTGGCTCATTATGATATTGTGCGCAAAATGCGGGCCTCAAACCTTGTGCTGGGCCCGTTGTTGGCGCGGCACGGCAAAGCGATTGTTTCGTTGCCCGGTGGCTGTGCTATTGGCGCGCGTCCAATGGATATCCACGTCACGGCTTTTGAAGCGATGGGCGCTGTGATCGAGCTGAAGGACGGGTATTTACATGCCGATGCCCCGAATGGGTTGAAGGGCGCTGTGATTGACTTTCATTTTGCTTCTGTTGGAGCCACTGAAAATGTGATGATGGCAGCGACCTTGGCCAAAGGCACCACGATTATCAACAATGCCGCGCGTGAGCCGGAAATCGTTGATCTCGCAGATTGTTTGCGCCGCATGGGGGCTCAAATCACCGGTGATGGCACATCATCCATAACGATTGAAGGCGTCGAGAGCCTGCATGGCGCGACCCACCCTGTTGTCACGGATCGGATCGAACTGGGGACATATATGTTGGCGCCAGCGTTCGCGGGTGGTGAGGTCGAACTGATTGGCGGGCGCATTGATTTGTTGCAGGCGTTTGTGGATAAACTTGACCAGATCGGCGTTGATGTGACCGAGACCAAGCGTGGGTTGAAGGTAAAACGGCGTGGTGACACACTAAAGGCCGTCGATATTGTGACGGAGCCCTTCCCAGGCTTTCCTACCGATTTACAGGCACAAATGATGGCCCTGTTATGCACCGCCGAGGGCACCAGCGTGTTGGAAGAAAAGATTTTCGAGAACCGTTTCATGCACGCACCCGAATTGACCCGCATGGGGGCCAGCATCGAGGTCCAAGGCGGCCACGCCACTGTGACCGGGGTAAAGAAGCTTAAGGGTGCGCCTGTGATGGCAACTGATCTACGGGCTTCGGTGTCATTGATTTTGGCGGGACTGGCAGCCGAAGGCGAGACCAAGATCAGTCGTGTTTACCATTTGGACCGCGGTTATGAACACGTTGTGGCCAAACTGCGCGGTGTCGGGGCGCAAATCGAGCGGATCAAAGAATAATGGCAGAAGACGCAAAATTCGAAGATGGTGGCGAAGCACCGCTGCGCCTAAGAGCCGAGGACGCCGATGATTTGGCGATCTTGGCGGCCTTGGCGCAGGATGCGGTGTTTCCGGCCAATGAAATGGCGTGGCAAGCCAGCCAGCGTCGGTTTGCCATCCTGTTAAACCGGTTTCGCTGGGAGGATCGCGCCAAGGCCGAGGTTGCCAAGCGTAATTTCGAACGCGTGCAATCAGTGCTGGTTATCAACGATGTGATCAAGGTTCAGACGCAGGGTGTTGAACGCCATGATGCGGATACGGTGATGTCACTGCTTTCTCTGGCGTTTGTGGCTGGGGAGGACGGCACGGGTCGTGTTGAGCTGACCTTGGCGGGTGATGGCGTGATCGCGCTAGAGGTTGAGTGTCTGGACGTTGCGCTCAAGGATGTGACACGTCCCTATGTTGCTCCTTCCCATTCTGCCCCCAAACATCCGGAGTAAGCCTGTGCCCCTGTTTTTAAACACATCTGACGTTGATTTTGAGGCCGGTTTTGCGGCTTTCCTGACCACCAAACGTGAGGATTCACCGGATGTGGATGCGGTTGTGGCAGGCATCATTGCGGATGTTCGCGCCCGTGGTGACGCAGCCGTGGTGGAGCTGACGGCAAAGTTTGACCGCCTGGAGCTGACGCCAGAGACTTTGGCCTTCACGCCCGACGAGATCGAGGCGGAATGCGCCAAAGTGTCCGACGCGGATCGCGCGGCGCTGGAATTGGCGGCGGAACGCATTCGGGCCTATCATGTACGTCAAATGCCCGAGGATGCCAGTTGGGTGGACGAAGTGGGCGCGACTTTGGGATGGCGCTGGGGGCCTGTGGACGCAGCGGGGCTCTATGTGCCGGGCGGTTTGGCGTCTTATCCATCCAGTGTATTGATGAATGCGGTTCCGGCCAAGGTGGCTGGGGTTGAACGGTTGGCAATTGTGGTGCCGACACCGGACGGGATTTGCAATCCACTGGTGTTGTTGGCGGCACGGATCGCGGGTGTTGACGAGATTTACCGGATTGGCGGGGCGCAAGCCGTGGCGGCACTGGCTTATGGCACCGACACCATCGCGCCGGTTGATAAAATCACCGGCCCTGGTAACGCTTTTGTAGCGGCTGCCAAACGGCGGGTGTTTGGCAAGGTCGGCATTGATATGATCGCGGGACCAAGCGAGATTTTGGTGATCGCGGATCGCAATAATGAGCCGGATTGGTTGGCGGTGGATTTGCTGTCGCAGGCTGAACATGACGAAAATGCGCAGTCGATCCTGATCACGGATGATGCAGCCTTTGGTGCGCTGGTTTCAAAAGCCGTCGAGGCCCGTTTGCAAACGCTGGAGCGCCGCGAGATCGCCTCTGCCAGCTGGCGGGACTTTGGCGCGGTTATTGTGGTGCGTGACATGGAGGAAGCGGTGGCGCTGTCCGACCGGATCGCGCCCGAGCATCTGGAACTGTGCGTCGCGGATGCGGATGAGATGGCCAGCAAGGTTAAGCACGCAGGCGCGATCTTTATCGGGGCATGGACCCCTGAAGCCATCGGCGATTATGTTGGTGGTCCAAACCATGTGCTGCCCACGGCCCGTTCGGCGCGGTTTTCGTCCGGCCTATCGGTGATGGATTTTCTAAAACGCACCACGCTGTCCAAAATGAGCCCACAGGCGCTGGCGGCCATCGGCCCCTCGGCCGAGCGATTGGCAATTTCGGAGAGCCTTGAGGCACATGGATTGTCTGTGCGGGCACGGTTGGATAGGTTGAACAATGACTGATCGTATTAGCCATATCGAGATTGACGACAGCAGCCTTGCGGCCCCTACACCCGAGATCGAACAAGAGCGCAAAGTCGCGGTGTTTGATCTGTTGGAGGAAAACAGCTTTGCGCTGCCGACGCGTGGCGATGTTGTACCACCTACCGGCCCTTACCGTTTGACGCTGGCGATCCGCGAGCGGCGTTTGGTGTTTGATATCATGACAGATGCGTCGGACAAGGCGGGCGAGTTCCATCTGTCTTTGGGGCCGTTTCGCCAAGTCGTGAAAGATTACTTTATGATCTGCGAAAGCTATTTTGATGCGGTAAAAACCCTGCCCCCCAGCCAGATCGAGACCATCGACATGGCGCGCCGCGGTATCCACGACGAGGGCGGGCGCATTTTGCAAGAACGGTTGGAGGGCAAAGCGATTGTCGATATTGCCACCGCGCGCCGTCTGTTCACGTTGATTTGCGTTTTGCATTTCGGTGCATAGCGAATGAGCGAAACATCCCCCACCTCTGTGTTGTTTTGCTGCGATCATAATGCCGTGCGCTCACCAATGGCCGAGGGGATGATGAAACAGCTTTATGGCCACTCGATCTATGTTCAATCGGTCGGGGTGAAGAACGATTTGGAAATCGACGGTTTTGCCATTGCCGTTTGTCAGGAGTTGGGGGTCGAGTTGTCGCGCCACAAAGCCCGCTCGTTCGACGATATGCAAGAATGGGGTGATGACCTTTCAGGCTATGATCTGGTGGTCTGTCTGTCGCCCGCCAGCCAGCGCCATGCGCTGGATTTCACGCGGTTCTACCACATTGATGTGGAGTATTGGCCGGTGCTGGACCCAACCGGACTTGGCAAGGGGCGCGAGGCCAAGTTGATGTCGTATCGTCAGACGCGTGATCAGATCAGGGCCAAGTTGCTTGACCGGTTTGGACCGCCAATTGAGGTAGATGAGCCCGAAACCTAGGCGCTGGCTTTCCGACCCCAAAGCACCCAACGATGCACACGCATCCAGCCCCGCAGCGGGGAATTCATCACCAAAAACACGATTCCAATCGACATCAGACACCAGATGGCCGGGGCTTCGTCGATGTTGTCAGTCAATTGGCTGACGAGGATGGGCCCGATCAGGAACTGATAGGCGGTAATTTTCCAAGAGCCATAGATCACCGGCATGACGAAAACCGCCAAATTATAGGCGACCATAGCGTTGGGGAACCACCGGACCAACCAGTTCGCGTGGGTTATGAAATCATTGCCCCATCCGTTGAAGGGGAATTCCCACGCCAAATGCCAGTTCCCGGGCAGGGTGCAAAACTGCGCGCCGCACATGGCGCGGTGTTCGGAACAGGTGCCAAGGGCCTCGCTCGGGATCATTTGCATAAAGGTGATCCCTGCCGCCACAGCGCAGAGGGCATAGACGGTTTTCTGGATGCGTTTGCGCACCATCACGGGGATGAAATAGAGCGCTAGAAGATTGAAAAAGAACGGCTGCAAGGCGACATGGATAAAGCTGGCGATGCTGAGTGCCTTATTCGCGGGTGCGCCGCACTGGCCAATTACGGGGTATGAGAGCGCCTGTAGCAGCTCCATCGACGAGAAAAACCCGAGCGTGATCCACAGGGCGGCCGGTTCTTTTTTGTAGGCAGCAAAGGCTGTGACGCCAAAGCCTGCAATCGCCAACGTTGTTGACGCTTCTCCGCTCCAGCACATGATTGCTCGTCCCTGTTTCGTGTTTCTCTATAGCGTTTTGCGGGCATAATGCAGGAAAGCCGTGGGGCAAGACAGCGGTTTTATAGACGGTAAGCGCGATATTCCTGTCATATCGGCATGTTTGCGAGCCTGTTGGCGTTGATTTCCCTTGAATATCTGCGGCAATCGCCCCATCTAGGGGACGCCTACACAATGGTAGGTGGATTTTTTAAGGAGAGACCATGGCTAAGGAAGAACTGCTCGAATTCCCCGGCGTCGTAAAGGAACTCCTGCCAAATGCGACATTTCGGGTCGAGCTGGAAAACGGCCATGAGATCATCGCACATACGGCAGGTAAAATGCGCAAGAACCGTATCCGCGTTCTGGCGGGTGATAAGGTACAGGTCGAAATGACCCCTTATGATCTGACCAAAGGCCGCATCAACTATCGTTTCAAGTAAATCGATGGTCCGGCTGGTTCTGGGCTCTGGCAGCCCGCGACGGGCCGAGTTGCTGGCGCAGATCGGGGTGGTCGCGGATGATGTTCGCGCACCCGATATTGACGAAACACCTCAGGTTGGCGAGCTGCCGCGCCCTTATTGTGCGCGGATCGCTTATGAAAAGGTGCTGGCCGTGACGGCTGCGCCTAATGAAATTGTGCTATGTGCGGACACGACTGTCGCGCTGGGCCGCCGAATTATGGGCAAGCCCGAGGACGCAGGTCAAGCGGCCGAGTTTTTACTGGCGCTGGCCGGGCGTCGTCACAAGGTGATCACGGCCTTGGCGGTGAAACGGGGCGACCAAACATGGCAGCGCGATGTTGTTACCACCGTTCAGATGAAGCGATTATCGGATGAAGAACTGAATGCCTATTTGGCCTCTGATGATTGGCGCGGCAAGGCGGGTGGATATGCCATCCAGGGGCCGGCGGGGGCGTTCATACCCTGGATCAGTGGCTCGTTCAGCGCGGTGATGGGATTGCCGGTGGTTGAGGCCGCACAAATGTTACGCACAGCTGGGTATCCAGTTTTGAAAGGTTGGTCATGAAGGGCACATTGGTAGCACTGGATCACATTAATGAGCGCCCCGCTGCAGCATTGATGGTGGAGGGGCGTTTGCATGATTTACTGTTGTCCCCGCCCGACAATGCCGGCCCAACGCCAGGGGCTATTTATCGTGCGATCGTGGATCGGCCGCTTAAAGGTCAGGGCGGCATGATCTTGCGCCTTCCCAAGGGCGACAGCGCGTTTTTGCGTCAAGGCAAGGGGCTAAGCCCCGGCCAAGCGATGCTGGTTCAGGTCACGGGCTATGCCGAGGATGGCAAGGCCGTTCCCGTAACCCACAAAGTCTTGTTTAAAAGCCGCTATGCCATTGTGACTCCGGATGCACCTGGGTTGAATATTTCGCGCGCTATCCGTGATGAGAACGAGCGGGATCGTTTGCTTGAGGTTGCCCATATCGGCATGGATGGCTCGGATTTTGGGATGATTTTACGTTCGTCTTGTGATGGGGCGGACGCGGACGACATCGAAGAAGACATTGCGGATATGCGCGGTGCGGCCAGCGACGTGATGGCCGGGGCCGAGGGCGATGCGCCTGAATTGCTGCTGGAGGGACCTGACGCGCACCATCTGGGCTGGCGGGACTGGGATGCGCCTGATTTGGTAGCGAGCACGGATGGATCATTCGAGGATCACGGTGTGCTGGACGCGCTGGTTGAGTTAGAGACCAGTCACGTGGTTTTGAGCGGCGGAGCGTCGATTTATGTAGAACCCACACGGGCCTTGGTCGCCGTAGATGTGAACACAGGCGGCGACACGTCACCTGCGGCCGGTCTAAAGGCCAATCTGGCCTGTGCGCGTGAATTGCCGCGTCAGTTGCGACTGCGCGGGTTGGGGGGACAAATCACGTTGGATCTGGCGCCGATGGCCAAGAAGGATCGCAAGCAGTTTGAGAACGCGCTGCGCAATTCATTTCGGGCGGATACGATTGATACGTCACTGGTTGGCTGGACGCCGCTGGGGCATTACGAGTTGCAACGCAAGCGCGAGAGATTGTCGATCGTCGGGAGCTTGCCGAAATGAGTTGCCCGATTTGCAAAAAGAAAACGGTTACACTGTTCCGTCCGTTTTGCTCCAAGCACTGTGCCGATGTGGATTTAGGCCGATGGTTCAATGGAACTTACGCCGTTCCTGCCGCCACAGACGAGGATATGGATGAAGCCGCAGCACAACTGGAAAAAACGCCAGAAAATTTGCACTGATTTCTGGTAAATAGCTCTGGACACCAATGGTTCCCGCGTCTAGAACATCGCGACCCGAACGTGAAATTCGTTCACCCGTGCCCGGGTAGCTCAGGGGTAGAGCAGTGGATTGAAAATCCTCGTGTCGGTGGTTCAAATCCGCCCCTGGGCACCACTTTACCTATCAGAGGATAATCCCCCCCGCAAATTATGGGGATATTGAAGCAAGCCGAGAGCGGTGTGCCGGTTTCGGAATTGTGCCGCGAACACCGGATGAGCAATGCCAGTCTTTACAAATGGCGGGCGGAGTTTGGCGACATGGACGCGTCAATAATTTCGGAATTGAAAGCGATGGCCGAAGAAACGCCTGAAGAGGGACAAACCGGGCGCTTTGTCGGTGCCGGCTGCGCCCAATCATACGTGGTCAATGGGTTTTATGGCCGACCAGCTGGCTGACGGGCGCAGCATTCACGCATTAAACGTGCTGGACGACTTCAACCACGAAGGCTTGGACATCGAGGTGGACTTCTCACTGCTCGCTGAGCGGGTCGTGCACAGCCTGAACTGGATTATCGAATGGCGAGGGAAACCGTTGATTATTCGGGTTGATAACGGCCCAGAATATATCAGCGGCAAACTAATGGCGTGGGCTGAACGGATGGGCATCCACATCCAATACATCCAACCCCACTCTCAGGCATGTAAACATGCCCTGCCGTGCAATGGGCAAGTCCCAGCAGAACGCCTACATCGAGCGCTACAACCGCACGGTTCGCCACGAATGGCCCCCCCTCGGTGATTGCCTGCAATCACCTGTCGGCCAACGGGATCAAAACATCTTTGAAACAATTGAGGAGGCACAGGAACAAGCCACAAACTGGCTCTGGAATACAACAATCCCTCTCATGGATTGTGGGCAAACCACTGTCGGGCAGCGGACCGCCCGAATATGGGCATTGGCGGGATCACACCCGCGATGAAACTGAAGCTAGCCGCGTAATTCTATAAGCGGACCCCATTAAAAGGGAGAGACTACCAGGTCGAGTAATCGCAACAAAAGACAGTGTTGCCGGACAAGGATATTCTTCGTCAGAGGTTTCAGAGAATTCGACTTCTGGTTTCGCAGATGCGGTAACTATCCGGAATGGTTTCGACATTAACGGACATAAGCAGCAACAAGACCCCAAAGCATTGCAACACCCGCGCGACCCCAGCTTACCAATGTTCGATTTTTTTACAATTTCGCCCAGCGTTGTAATCTGGTGTTGAAATTTGACACAGTATCTAGACGTGAACCGGCTCATTCCCCCAAGAACTAGCCTTGTGTTGCGGGTTATCCACATAAAAAGCATCAACCAAGCGTTTGATTCTTGCAAAAAATTCCGGATTCAGGCAGTGTGCTTGGTAATTGGGCAAATACAGACCCTTAATCGAGCTAGTGATCAGAGAGGCAGATCACAATGAAAATGAATAGATTCATTTCGGCAGCCCTATTGGGTTTCGCCGTTACAGTAGCGACAGTTCCGACCACAACCGAGGCTGAAACCTTGCGCGTTATGCGTGGGGCGGCGTCATCCGCACTTAAGGTTCCAATGAACCGCGCGGTTGTCGTCGAAAGCGACGTTCCATTTGCGGAACTCTCTATAGCCAATCCCGGAATTGCGGACATTTCAACGCTGTCCGACCGTACTATTTATGTGCTGGGCAAATTGCCCGGACGTACAACACTGACCCTTTTGGGCGGTGATGGTCGGCTTATTACCAACGTCGAGGTCCAAGTGACCCCCGATGTGACCGAATTCAAGGAACGGCTTCGCCAGATCCTTCCGGGTGAAAGCATCGAAGTGCGCACCGCCAATGACGGCATCGTTTTGTCAGGCACCGTTTCAAGCACCGCCAGACTGGATCGCGCGCTTGATCTGGCCCAGCGTTATGCGCCGGATCGCGTTTCCAACCTGATGAGCGTTGGCGGAACCCAGCAAGTGATGCTCAAAGTGCGGTTTGCCGAAATGCAACGCACCGTCAGCAAACAGCTTTCTGCGGGTCTTTTGATCAACGGTATCGGTTCTTCTTTGTCTGGCTCCGTTGGGGCTGGCTCTGGTGCGCTTGTGCCGGGAACCAGCATCGGCTCCTCTGCATCGACCAACTTGAACCTGAACAACCAGGCCATCGGCCAAGCCGCTGTCGGCTTTACCATTGGCTCAACCCAGTTCGGCGTTTTACTGGAAGCACTTGAAAGCAAAGGTGTTATTCGCACCTTGGCCGAACCAAACCTGATAGCACTTTCAGGCCAAGAGGCGAAATTCCTAGCCGGTGGCGAATATCCTGTGCCTGTGGCCCAAGACAACGACTCGATCTCGGTTGAATACAAACCCTTCGGGATTGAACTGGACTTTACGCCACGCGTTGTGGACGGTGACGTTATCAACCTGTCTCTTTCAGCCGCTGTAAGCTCGCTCGATCCTTCAAACGGGTTTAGCCAGAACGGATTTGCCATTGATGCGTTCAAACGCCGCGAAGTTTCAACCACGGTTGAAATGCGTGACGGCGAAAGCTTTGCGATTGCCGGCTTGTTGCAGGATGACTTTACCGACTTGAACAGTCAGGTTCCATGGCTCGGCGATATTCCGATCCTTGGCACACTGTTCCGCAGCACCGAATATATCCGGCAGCAATCCGAGTTGGTTATCATCATCACACCACATCTGGTTACCCCGACCCGCGGCGAAGCCCTTGCTTTGCCAACGGATCGGATCAAAATCCCGACGGAATCCGAATTGTTCCTATTTGGCAAAGTGGCGGGCAAAACCCCGCGCGGTGCCGCCGGCGAAGTTGCCCGGCAGGACTTTAGCGGTTCCTACGGCTATGTGATGGAGTAAGACAATGAATGCTTATCTAAAGAATGCTCTGATTGTCGCCAGCATCGCCACATTGGCCTCTTGCTCGAAAGAAACCAACATTGCGCGCTCGTTCTATGCCGAAGCGGGCAGTGAACTGGACGAAGGTGGCTTTGGCAACTCGACAATGAACAATATGTTGATCCAGTCGGGCCAAAAATCCTATGCGATTGATCTGTCGAACCGCTTTGCGGCCGAAGTTCCCGCAACGGTAAACTTTGCCTTCAACTCCTCGAAACTGGATGCCTCGGCCATTGCGTCGTTGCGCAAACAGGCCAATTGGATCCGTCAATTCCCAGAAGTACGCTTTCGGGTCTATGGGCACACCGATCTGGTCGGCGGCAACGCGTTTAACAAACGTCTCGGCCTGCGCCGCGCCCGTGCTGTTGTTCGGTTCCTGTCCAGCCAAGGTATCAATCGCAGCCGCCTAGAGGCCGTGGCCTCCTTTGGTGAAACACAGCCATTGGTCGTTAGTCAGGGACGTGAACGGCGCAATCGCCGCACCGTCACCGAGGTTTCGGGTTTCGTTCAAAACAACCCAACAGTGTTGAACGGGAAATATGCGCAGATCATTTTCCGCGACTACGTCAAAAGCGCTACTGAAGCATCGACCCTGTCAAATGACGCGACTGGGGCGATCAACTCACAGGGCGGCGACTAACCGCTAAATCTGAACACCGCTAATTTGGGCCGCCGCGCATAGCAGAAATTGCTATCGGGCGGCCCATTTATTTTGTGCCCCTGCCCCGCTGCGATCTTAACCATGAAGACCTGAACAACACGCATCACTGGTTTTTGTGGCCTCCTAGGGTCCCTGCGTTTCCACTTGCGGCACAATACTTTGCAAAAATCTGACAATAATTCCATATGCCGAACAATTACGGCATTTTGGCCCTAATGTTGCCAATATTGTAAGTCAAATTCAATCTTATTGGAGCAATATGTGTCTGACCGAGTCGGGCACATGGGCAAACAGCGGAACGTCTAGGTGCAAATCAAGCGTCTGGTAACAAACAATAAAACCGCAAACGCCCGATATAAAAAGGACGAGAGGCAATGGAGAATAGTGCGATGCTACAGCCAGAAACGGCACCTATAGTAGCCTGCACAGTGTCGCGTGATGTATCTAATTTTGATCTGTTGATCGAGGATATGGAAGCGGAACTGGGTGAAAGTTGGGGTGATTTGACATTTGAAGATGCGAAAGTTTTTCTTTCGCAACCTGATGCCGATTCATTAGAATTTATTGCAATTGCAGTAGATGACCAGGACGAAGAAGATCTGACATTGATCAGCGACCTGATCACCACTGCTGGCTCCAAAGGGATCAACGTCATCTTGATTGCAGAAGAGGTCAGCCCGATCGCTTTGCACCAGTTGTTACGCCTTGGCGCCAATGACTTCATCCCCTACCCCTTGCCCGAAGGCGAGTTGCACACCGCAATCGAGCGTATTCGTTCTCCCGAAGCGCCGATTGAAGCTGACGTGCCCGCCGAAAACAAGCCAACCCTAAAAGCAACGGGCGACCGCAATGGGATCATTTTGCCAGTGCACGCAATTGCTGGCGGCACTGGGGCCTCCACTTTGGCCGTGAACTTGGCTTGGGAACTTGCCACGATTGGAAAGGATCAAGCACCACGCGTTTGTTTGCTTGATTTCAATCTACAATTTGGCTCAATTTCAACCTATCTTGACTTGCCTCGTCGCGAAGTCATCTATGAGCTGCTGTCCGACACAGAAGCCATGGACAGCGACAGCTTCATGCAGGCCCTGTTGGCCTACAACGACAAGCTGCATGTTTTGACAGCCCCGACCGATATGTTGCCATTGGATTTCATCACATCCGAGGACATCAACCGCATCATCGACATTGCCAAGGCGAATTTCGACTATGTTGTCATCGACATGCCATCAACATTGGTCGCTTGGACCGAGGCTGTTCTAACCCAGGCGCATGTCTATTTCGCCACACTGGAACTCGACATGCGGAGCGCCCAAAACGTTCTGCGCATGACCCGCGCCCTAAAGGCCGAGGATCTGCCGTTCCAAAAATTGCGCTTCGTGTTGAACCGTGCGCCCAAATTCACCGACCTAAACGGGAAATCCCGTGTCAAACGCATGGCAGAAAGCCTCGATATTCAAATCGAAGTCCAACTGCCAGACGGTGGCAAACAGGTTGTCCAAGCCGGCGATCACGGATTGCCGATGGCTGAAAGCGCCGCCAAAAGCCCGCTGCGTAAAGAATACGCCAAGCTCGCTTTGTCGTTGCATGAATTAAACCAAGATGTCGAAACCGGCACCTAGCATAGAAAAGGGCATACATCATGTTCTCGCGTTATAAAAAAGCAGACGGCTCAGACAAGCCAGCCAAAGCAGCAGCGCCCGTTGCAGCCGCACCCGCAGAGAAACCGGTTGAAAAACCGGCAAACCTGCGTAAGGCTCCGGTGAAAGTCGAAGACGTCACCTTGGGCGGCAAAGAGGTCAAGCGCAAAGCACGGCTTGCTGAAATTCGCCTGCAATTGCATCAGGAATTGTTGGACAATCTAAATCTGTCGGCCTTGGAAAATGCCTCGGAAAAGGATTTGCGCGGCGAAATCACCTCGATCGCCTCGGAAGCTCTGGAAAAAATGAGCGTCGTTCTGACCCGCGATGAGCGCACCCATCTTTATCAAGAACTGTTTGACGAAGTGACAGGCCTCGGCCCGATTGAGCCGCTGTTGAAAGACGAAACCGTCAACGATATTTTGATCAACGGCCCACAGCAGATTTTTGTCGAGCGTGAAGGCAAGCTGGAACTTTCAACCATCACCTTCAAAGATGAAAAACATCTGTTGCGGATCATCGACAAAATCGTTTCAGCGGTTGGTCGTCGCGTCGATGAATCCAACCCCTACGTGGATGCGCGCCTTGCCGATGGTTCGCGTTTTAACGCTATGGTGCCACCGATTGCGGTGGACGGATCACTGGTTTCCATTCGTAAATTTAAAAAGGACAAACTGGGCATTGATGACCTGGTTTCCTTTGGCGCCTTTTCCGAAGAGATGGCCGCTTACCTTCAAGCCGCCGTTGCCTGTCGTTTGAACGTCATCGTTTCGGGCGGTACGGGTTCTGGTAAAACCACCACCCTGAACGCGCTGTCCTCATTCATCGACAACGCCGAACGCATTCTAACGATCGAGGATACGGCCGAGCTTCAACTCCAACAAACCCACGTTGGCCGGATGGAAAGCCGCCCGCCAAATGTTGAGGGCAAAGGCGAAGTCTCGCCACGCGACTGTATGAAAAACGCGCTGCGTATGCGTCCTGACCGGATCATTGTTGGGGAGACCCGTGGCGAAGAGGTTATCGACATGTTGCAAGCCATGAACACCGGTCACGATGGATCAATGACCACGATCCACGCCAACTCGGCGCGCGATGGTGTGTCACGGATGGAAAACATGATCGCGATGGCGGGCATCGAGATGCCACTGAAAGCCGTGCGTAGCCAGATTTCATCGGCTGTGAACCTGATCGTGCAAGCCTCTCGCTTGCAAGATGGCTCGCGTCGCATGACCTCGATCACCGAAATCACCGGCATGGAGGGCGACGTTATCTCCATGCAGGAAGTTTTCAAATTCCAACGTGTTGGCTTGACCAAGGATAACAAAATCCTCGGCCACTTCACCGCCACAGGCGTACGTTCGCACTATTCCGAACGGTTCCGCATGTGGGGCTATGATTTGCCGCCATCCCTCTTTGAACCCTTTGCTGCGGAGTAAACAAAATGTCCATTAATGGAGAGTTTATCGTCTACGCCCTAATCTTTGTCGCCGTTTTGTTGCTGGTTGAGGGTATCTATTTAACTGTGTTCGGCAAATCAATCAGCCTGAACAGCAAGGTCAACCGTCGGCTGGACATGCTTGAAAAAGGCGCTGGACGTGAACAGGTTTTTGAGCAGCTGCGCAAAGAAATGGCGCTGCACCTGAAATCCAGTTCAATCCCGCTGTATTCCATTCTGGCACGCCGCGCCCAACGGGCCAATATCGCCTTTTCACCGTTTCAGCTGATGTTGTTGATGGCGGTTCTCGGGGTGGTCGCCTTTATCGGCATGACCGTTGGCACCAGCACTTCGCCTCCCGTGCGTGCCGGTATTTCTGTCGGCATGGGCATTGGCTCGGTCTTTATCTGGATCAACAACAAAGCCAAAAAACGCATGGCCTTGATGGAAGAACAACTGCCAGACGCCGTTGAATTGATGGTACGCTCCTTGCGTGTGGGTCACCCGTTCACATCGACTTTGGCGATCGTTGCCAAAGAGATTCCCGATCCGCTTGGAACCGAAATGGGCATGATCGCCGACGAAAGCACCTATGGTCGTGACGTCGGGGAAGCCCTAAAAGACATGGCTGAGCGCATCGAAATGCAAGATCTGCGCTTCCTCGCGGTTGCGGTGACGATCCAGCAAACCTCGGGTGGTAACCTGGCCGAAATTCTACACGGGCTGTCCAAAGTGATCCGTTCGCGCTTTAAACTGTTTCGCCGCGTCAAAGCGATTACAGCCGAGGCGAAATGGTCCGGGTCGTTCCTGTCTGGCTTCCCCCTGTTGGCGCTGATCGGCATCAACATGGCCAAGCCTGACTATTACGACGTGGTGATGGAAACCCCTTACTAGATCGGA
>Ga0209633_10003137_pt1 | contig 15382 bp, 13 predicted proteins | sample Cruoilmetagenom1_FD_187290 | JGI IMG/M metagenome (GOLD analysis project Ga0209633, IMG submission 187290) | Oil polluted marine microbial communities from Coal Oil Point, Santa Barbara, California, USA - Sample 1 (SPAdes) (version 2) | ecosystem: Environmental > Aquatic > Marine > Oil seeps ... | reverse complement strand
CCTCATCTGCACTGATGTGCAGAACGGCCAGCGCATCACCCGGGAATAAGCCATTTTCCTGGAAGCGGTCGAGGTTCTGCTTATCAGGTGTTTTGTAATATCGTTCATCAGTGGGGTACGCACGCATATCGGAGCGATTAACAACAAGGGCAAATTGGACCTCAACTGCATCAGGAATATTTTCCAACCCAAGGTTGGACGTGTATTTAGCGTAGCCTGCTGAAGTTAGTATCTGGCCGCCGGTGTTATACAAATCGGATTTGTTGGGTTTGCTGATCGCCTGGATGCTTTCCCGTACCTCCCGGCCCGACAGTCGATCAGAAAAAAGAGCCAGATCCACCATGTGTTGGTCCGTGGCAAATATCCTGTCATTGAATTCGGTAATTTCTTTTTGATTTTTCAATACCAGGTTGGCATTCTCTGTTTGTTCAACCCAGTAATTTGCTGACAAATGCATTTCATTGATTCCGATGACATCAGTAGACCAGGCTGCAGCCTGTGTGCTTCCCTGTTGGGCAGAATCTGCTGCGCTGCAGGCGCTCAGGAACAGGCTACAAAAAATAAATGTAGTTATTTTCATTAATAAAAGATCTCAACAGGCGATGTTGTACCTGTGGATACGAGGTATCCGTCGATATACACGGGCGGTGAAAGAAATATGAATCCGTCTGTTATCATTGATGAATATAAAATAGAAAGTCTGTATTCTCAGGAGAATAAATTATTCTAAACGTGAGGGTTGGTGGCTGCAAATTAATTCTCACGGAGAAGGAGTACCAGGTGAAAGAACAGATAAAGCCAAAAAGACTGGCAGCAGGTGCCAAAGTTGGCATCGTCAATCCATCGTATTGGCTGGAACCCGACCGGATGCAACGTGCTGTTGGTATCTTTGAGAACCTGGGCTATGAAGTGATCCTGGGAAGAAGCACCACCTTGAGAGAAAACCAGTGTGCCGGTTCACCCGCGGAAAGGGCTGCTGACATTATGGCCATGTTTGAAGATCCGACGATCGATGCCATCATTTGCGCAAGGGGAGGCTATGGTGGTAACCGGGTACTGCCTTTGCTGGACTACGATATCATCCGGAAGAACCCCAAGATTTTCATCGGGTACAGCGATATCACCGGTTATTTAAGCTCTTTCGCTCAAAAATCCGGCTTAATTACCTTTCACGGTCCGATGTTGACGACCTACGGGACAAAAACGATTCAATACAACCTGGACACCTTCCACCAGGTGTTATCCGGCCAGGATGATGTATGCATCAGATCCACACAGGCCTGCCGGGCACGCACACTTAAGTCTGGAGTGGCCAGCGGCCCCTTGTGGGGTGGAAATCTCACATTGCTTATTGAACGTTTGGGTACCAAAGATCAGATCGACACAAGCGGTTCGATCCTGTTCCTGGAAGACATCGATGAAAAACTCTATGCCTTTGACCGCATGATGCTGCACATGAAAAGCAGCGGAAGCCTGGATCAGATCAAGGGTCTTGTGATCGGTGAGATGTTAGAAATGGGCGATAGCAAGACTCCGTTCGGCAAGACAATCGATGAAATTGTCCTGGATGTCTGCAGCGACCTGGATATTCCAATTATCAGCAACTTTCCCTGTGGGCACGGTGATTACCAGGCAACCTTGCCGATTTCTCACAATGTGGAAATTCATGCGGATGATGACCCTCATATCGTGATCCCTGAATCACCCGTAAGTTGACAGTACTGTAACGAGGAACACCCATGCTTAATTATATCTGGTTCGGAATGATGTTCATCGGTGTCGTTGCCGGCATCTTCACCGGAAGGATCGATGAAGTAACCGAAGCGGCCATCGATATGTCAAAGGTGGCGGTGCAGATATCCATTGGTCTGATTGGAATCATGGCCCTGTGGCTTGGCATCATGAAGATAGCCGAGAAATCGGGCTTGATACAAATAATTGCCAGGGGCTTGAAGCCAATTACAATCCGCTTATTCCCCGATGTTCCAGCAGATCATCCGGCAATGGGTTCAATCATACTCAATATGTCGGCCAATATGCTGGGCCTGGGAAACGCCGCGACGCCTTTGGGGCTGAAAGCCATGGAGGAATTGCAGGAACTCAACCCGAAAAAGGATACCGCGACCAACGCCATGGTGATGTTCCTGGCGATCAATACTTCCAGCGTCCAGTTGATTGTTCCGGCAACCGTGGTTGCCTTGATGGGGGTCGCCGCCAGTCAGATCTTCATCACCACCATACTGGCCACACTTTGTTCAACCATCACGGCCGTGTTCATGGTCAAATTTCTGGAGAAAAGGAAAAGGTTTTCAGTTGAGAACGCATCATGATTGAGTCCATCGTAGGTAGTTTGAATGCCGGGGCAAAATACATCATTCCGCTATTGCTGGTGGGCATTCCCTTTTACGCACTCAGCGTTAAAAAAGTTAAAGTCTATGAAGTGTTTGTTGAGGGGGCCAAGGACGGGTTCACCATTGCGGTTCGGATCATCCCTTACCTGGTCGCCATCCTGGTGGCTGTCGGTATGTTCAGGGCCTCGGGTGCACTGGATTTATTACTAAATTTTCTGGCCCCTGTGCTGAATCTGATCGGATTCCCGCCCGAGAATCTGCCGCTGGCACTGATGCGTCCCTTGTCCGGAAGTGGTTCACTGGGCCTGTTGACCGACGTGGTCAACGAGCATGGCGCGGATTCGATCTATTCAAAAATCGGTGCGACGATGTTTGGCTCCTCGGAAACCACGTTTTATGTGCTCGCCGTTTATTTCGGTTCCATTGGCGTCACACGTAGCCGCCACGCCCTGGTTGCTGGTTTGACGGCCGACATGGTGGGTGCGCTCGCCGCCGTGTTTTTCTGTAAGTTACTGCTTGGGTAGAGAGCCTTTGATTAATCCTGTATTCGTCACTCCGGCGAAAGCCGGAGTCCAATAAAAATCAGAGCAATGGATCCCGGCTTTCGCCGGGACGACGGCTTAGTCAGAGGCTTCCTACATATCCAGCATCGTCAGATTATCGATCTTGCTGATACCCAGGCCGGGCAGGTCGGTGATGGTGATTTCGGCATTGCTGAATTGCACACCACTGCTGACCGGGTCGTATTGGCCCAAAGAGGGCGTATCAAGATCAATCTTGGTGATGACCGAGGCTTTCGCCACTGCAATATGGGCCGCCGCCGCCACACCGATGCTGGATTCCAGCATGCAACCGATCATGCAATCAACGTCATAGATACCGGCAATATCGGCTATCTTGATGGCGTTGGAAATACCGCCGGTTTTCATCAGCTTGATATTGATGATGTCGGCAGCACGCGTTCTGATCAATTCGATGGCTTCCTTGGGTCCGAATGAACTTTCATCAGCCATGACGGGCGTGTGAATTCGCTCGGTGACATATTTCATGCCCTCTATATCATCTCCCTTGACCGGTTGTTCTACCAGTTCAAGCCGTACGCCACTTTCCTCCAGTGCTTTGAGTACGGAGACGGTCTGTTTCGGTGTCCAGCCCTGGTTGGCATCCAGCCTGATCAATGCACGTTCATTAACGGCCGCATAAATGGCCTTGATACGTTCAATATCCAGAGCGGGATCCTTACCAACCTTGATCTTCAGCGTTTCAAAGCCAAGATCAATCGCGGCCATGGTGTCTTCCACCATTTTGTCGATGTAATCCACACTGATGGTGATGTCGGTGGTGATGACGTTATCGCCGCCACCCAATAACTTATATAAGGGGGCATCGTAAAGCTGGCCATACAGGTCATAAATTGCAATTTCTGTTGCAGCCTTGGCGCTGAAGTTTCTGACGATGGAGTGCTGAACAGTTCCGGTGAGTTGATTCAGGTTTTCAATATCCCGTCCGATCAGTGCCGGGGAAATGATCTTGCTAATGGCTTCGATGATAGAGCCATGGGTATCACCGGTGATAACGGCCGTTGCGGGCGCACTGCCGTAACCGATATGGCCGGTGTCCGTTTCCATGATAACCACCACATCTTCGATCTCCTTGACCGTTCTCATAGCGGTTTTAAAGGGTGTTTTCAGTGGCACATTCAGCATGCCGAAACGGATACTCTGAATTTTCATCTCATATCTACCATTATCTGAGTTTCTTGAATAATTCCTTGTGACGGAGTGTTCAGGAATAAATTATTCAAATGATGTGGGCACCTTAGCACAAACGTGCACCTTTTCGTATTTGACCCCGGTGAATATTTGAATATTAAATTCACTCACCGCCGGCATCGTCACCCGGCGTGCTTTCAGATATCAAAAGCTCAAGCTCTGACGGGTAGTATTTCTCCAGTAATGCATACAAGACGGCCACGGTTTCCGCGGTAAATTCCTGGTTGACCTGCCATGGCAGGAAATGCATCTGGAATGCCCGCACGACATTCCGGGACTGTTTGTCATGCTCACCGCTGAGCTCTATACCGTAGCCGTAAGTATTTAAAGCTGTCTGCAGTGTGAGAACCGGTGGGATTTCCTTTCTGAACTGTTCCCAGTACTTAACAACCGTTTCATCGTCATACCAGGCGCCATAACCCAACCGGTGAAGTCTCTGCCAGGGGAACCTTGGCCCCGGGTCAATCTTTCTCTGCGGGGCGATATCCGAATGCCCGATGATATGGGTGGGTTTGACCTCTGTATGCCGCTCCATGATGCCTTCGAGCAGGTCGAGAAGTATTTCCAGTTGTGGTTCGGCAAAGTCCGGGTAAAAACAGATTCTCGCAGGCTCCTGGTCAATGGCCTCGGGCGGTATGACTTCCTCCGACCGGTGGCAGTAGGTTTGATTGACCAGCTCGATTCCAATCGACATATCATTCAGGGACGTTTTCCCGGCCCAGTAGCTCGAGCCAGCGTGCCAGGCCCGTGCTTCTTCATTGACCAGGGAGTACAACCTCAAATCCTTGTTCGAGTAGCTGGGGTCGCCTGGTTCGGGTACAAGGTAATGCGAGCTGACCGGCCTGTTGGATTTCTTGGTAAGAATATCCAGTGATTCCTGGAAATCTGCAGTTGTGTGGTGGATGACCACGATCCTGACACGTGTATCCTGATTTTCTGACTTAACAACAACAGTATCTTGCTTATCCCCCGTGTCACATGCCACTGTTAGCGCTGTTATCGTTAGCAGCATCGCTACTGTTTTGAGCAGGGTGGGCAACTTGCTGCTCACCATTCCATGTTGTCTGAATAAACCCCGGGGTAAATGAAAACACGTGCGATAATTAGTCATGATTTTCCATTATTGAGTACGTGAAAAATAAAAAAATAACACAAAGGAATAAATAATTCTTTACTTTCTCGCGAGTAGTGATACTTTACTCTGAAAGCAATAACAATTTCTTAACTAAATCATCCGACCAGGGATTACATATATGACTAGTCAATCAGCGTTGAGAAGACCACTATCTACAGAGTGGAAAACCGCATGGATGCTTATATTGGTAGCTATTGCAGCCGCCTTTTTCAGCACACCTTTGCTGGCACAGCAAACAGGTGATATTACGGGCCAGGTAACCAATGCCGCTGATGGTACGGCGATTGAAGGTGTTTCGATCGAGGCTACCAGCCCGGTTTTGCCGGGTACCCGTTCCGCAATCACGACAGCCAACGGTGATTACAGATTACCGTCGTTGCCGCCGGGTACATACACTCTTGTATATACATTAGGTGATGAAACCACACGCACACGTGTGACCGATGTTCTCTTACAGCAGCGTTCGTTTGTTGACCTGGCGGTTGACTACACAGCCGACGTAGCCCTTATGGAAGAAGTCATCGTTGTCGGTACCAGCACACTCGCACCGGAAACCGGTGGGGCTGCAATTGCCGGGGCGATAGGCAATGACGTTTTCGACGCATTGCCGGTAGGACAGGAATATCGCGATCTGATCAAACTGATTCCAGGTGTGCAATTCTCCCAGGATACTATCCGCGGCCCGAGTGCCGGTGGTAGCGGCCAGGATAATACCTACCAGTTCGATGGTGTGGATGTATCACTGCCGATGTACGGTACGCTTTCTGCTGAACCGTCAACACATGATATCGACCAGGTATCAGTCGTCCGTGGCGGTTCCACAGCGATCGGATTCAACCGCTCAGGCGGTATGAAAGTCAACACGACCTCCAAGCGGGGGACAGATGAATGGCATGGCACGGTCAGCTACCAGGTTGAGCCCGCCAGCCTGACCGCAGATCGCGATTATGACAGTGCTTCCGATTTTGATCAGGATAAGGACTGGATCGTCGCCAGTTTCAGTGGACCGATTCTCAAGGAAAAGCTGTATTTTTACGCATCGTACTATGGCCCGACGGTCGAGCGCGACAACCGCGACAACGCTTATGGCCCGGTGCCAAATTATAAGAGCGATCGTGACGAGTATTTCGGTAAACTGACCTGGGCGCCTACCGATAACCTGCTGTTAGACGCCAGTTACCGCACCTCAGACCGTACAGTAACGGGAAGCGGTGTTGGCACATATGAAACTGCTGACGGATCTTCAGGTTCAGAAAACGAGCTGGAAATCACCATTATCGAAGGATCATGGATTATCAATGGGAATAGCAATGCCTATTTCAAGTACACCGACTTCGAGAACAATAGCACCAGCCGTCCGGATTTACTGCTGGATGCCCAACCCAGTATCGGAGGAATGCTTGACCTGAACAACATGGATCGGCAGGGCCACTTCCAGGTGCCGTCACTCCGGGATGATGATCCTGAATTCAATGCCTGGGCACAGCCTTTTATTGATCGCTACGGGTATCTTGAGAATGGTGTTGCCCAGGGCGGCGGTCTCGTCGGTGCTGCCACCACGTTCAATACACAGGACTTTGCCCGTGAATCATTTGAGATCGGATATGACCTGACCCTGGAGTGGGGCACTACCTCACATGAACTGCACGTAGGTTATCACCAGGAAGAGATAAACGAACATCTGATCAGGTCATCCAACGGCTGGGGTTTTATTGACTCGGTTGGTGGCGTTGAAACGACCAGTGACGGTACACCGATTTACTACCAGGCATTGTTCTACCAGACAAGCCTTGGCGATTATGGTGTTCCGCCGATTGATACGGGAGCCAAATCACGAAACATCGAGCTCAATGATAGTATCTTCTGGAATGACTTTACATTTAACGTTGGCCTGTTGATCTCTGAAGACAAGCTCTACGGCCAGGGTCTCAAAGTAGACAAATCCGCCATTTCCGGATTTGTGGCTGCGCCTGGCAACAGGTACCTGATGAAGAAGGTCGACTTCAGTGAAATGCTCCAACCGCGTCTGGGCGTGAGCTGGGATTTCTCCGATTCGGCTACACTGTTTGCCAATTACGCGCGTTACTACCCGTCAGCCAGTTCACTGCCAAGGGCCGCATCCTGGGATCGTAACCTGCATTCCCTGATCGAAGCCGATTTCGATATCGATGGTAATATGATTGAGATCGAACCAAGAGATTCGTCTTCGGGCAAACTGTTCCAGGATGACATTGATCCACGTCATGTCGACGAATATCTCGTTGGTGTGAACTGGCAAGTCAGTGACAGTCTGACCACGCGGGCACACGCCCGTTACCGCGCATCACGGGATTTCTGGGAAGATACCTGGAACTGGTCTCGCGAGAGCTACTCCTGTACAGCGGAACCTGATCGTTTTGGTTGTATGCCGGCAGGCTGGGCTCCCGAGGAACCCTATATCCCCGAGTTGAATGAATATCGTGACCAGATCGGTAGCGGTTCATCCTATGTCATTGCCCAACTCGACCGGTCTTACACCGATTACTATGAAGTCAGCTTCGAAGCTGAGTGGCAGATGGACAGGTTCTACCTGACAGGGTCTTACACCTGGAGCAAGTACGAAGGTAACTTCGATCAGGACAATACCTCCGGTGCCAATGACGCAAACCTGTTCATCGGTTCATCCAATCTCGCGGATGGCAGGGGCCGGCAGCTGTGGAACATGAAAGATGGTCTCCTGCACGGTGATCGCACACACCTGTTCAAGGTCTACGGCTACTATGATTTCAACTGGAATGGAGCGGTTGGTTTTTACGGACTTTACCAGTCCGGTTCGCCCTGGGAAACCTGGGATGGTACGCCTTACGGTTACAGCAGTGACACCATCCGTTTTGTGGAAAAGGCGGGCAAACACAGGTCGGATGCCCACTATCAATTGGATTTGAACTACGTCCAGAACTTCTTTTTTGGTGGCAACGGTCGTTATGCGGTGCAGTTGCGGGCTGACCTGTTCAACGTGTTTGACAATCAGACTGGCTACAATATCGACCCATATATCGATAACGCCGGTTATTCTACGCCGAGAAACTACTTCAATCCTCGGCGCATACAGTTAATGGCCAAGTTCCTCTTCTGATAGAGGGTTTGACCTGGCAGCCACTAATGTACGCTGCAAAAACCATTGTGATCGGCCCGGAATTCCGGGCCGATTTCAGTTTTGCAGTTTGCAAATTCGGAGCCTGATTTAGAAACCATGAATTTTTCCATGAACATTCATGCAGTGGACGGTGCGATTGTTGTCGTCTATCTGCTGGCTGTTTTGGCCTTTGGTTTATGGATAGGGCGTGGGCAACGTACCTCGGCGGATTATTTTCTGGGTGGCCGTTCACTGCCATGGGGCGCTTTGTTACTGTCCATAGTTGCCACTGAAACCAGCACGGTAACCTTTTTGAGTTTGCCCGGGATTGCTGCTGCTAAAAATGGCAACATGACCTTCCTGCAGATTACCATCGGTTACATAATTGGTCGGCTTTTGATCATTCATTTCCTGTTGCCCTTGTATTTTAAGGGTGAAATATTTACCGCTTACGCGGTTCTCGAATCACGCTTTGGAAAACTAAGCCGGCGGGCGGCCTCGGTGCTGTTTTTAGGCACACGCAATGTCAGTGATGCACTGCGCCTGTTTCTGACTGCTTTAGTATTACAAATTGTGTTGGGACTGGACCTGACGACTTCCGTTATCGCGCTGGGAACGATTACGATTATTTACACGCTTGTGGGCGGTGCAAAATCGGTAATCTGGAATGATGTTATCCAGTTTGTTATCTACATGCTGGGTGCCCTGGCTGCATTCACAATTATTGTTCAGAGCACCCCGGGCGGTTTCACACAACTGATACAGTTTGCCGAGGGTCAGGACAAACTGCGGATGTTCGACTTTGACTTCAGCCTGACAAAACCGACCATGACATTCTGGGCCGGTCTGGTCGGCGGCGCTTTCCTGACCGCCGCGACCCACGGTACCGATCAACTGATGGTGCAGCGCTACCTTTCCGCCAGGAACCAGCATGACGCAGCCAAGGGCCTGGCATTTAGTGGATTTATCGTATTTGCACAGTTTGCGGTTTTCCTTGTGATTGGTGTCGCGCTGGCTGGTTTCTTTAGTATGTCTGCGGCACCGAACCCGCTAACCAACGGCAAAGGTGATCAGCTATTTGCATTTTTCATCGTTAACCATATGCCGATCGGGCTGACGGGACTCACCCTGGCGGCTGTTTTTGCGGCGGCCATGTCAACCTTGTCCAGTTCCCTCAATTCGTCAGCAACGGCGCTGATCAATGATGTCTACCTGCCATTACGTAAGACGGCCTTGTCACCACACCAGCAGTTGACGGCGGGGCGTATTGCAACGGCTTTATTCGGAATTTTGCAGGTGGCCATTGCCGTGGCATTTGGTTTGATCGGAACTTCAGAAAGTGTTGTGGCCAACGTATTGAAGATTGCCGGATTCGCAAGTGGCCCTGTGCTGGGATTGTATCTACTGGCCGTGTTTGCCCGCCGTGTACAACAACCTGCCGCACTTTTGGGTTTTGTTGTCGGTGTTGCCAGCCTGTCAGCTATTGCATATGGCACCAGTCTTTACTGGCCATGGTATGCAGCTACCGGATCCTTGTTAACCTTTTTCGCAGGATGGTTGACCCAGCTGTTCTGGCCTGGGAATACGGGTTCAGAAAACCCCGCTGAAGCGGACAGGTCGTGATGAATTCAGCACTCATTAATGGCCGCGTCTTTGATGGGCAAGTGTTGCACGATGGAATGGCTGTTGTGTTGGAAGACGGCAGGGTATCTGCATTATTGCCGGACAATGATATCCCCGACACAGTTGATGTTAGCTGGGATCTCGAAGGACGTATCCTTGCACCGGGCCTGATCGATATCCAGGTCAACGGTGGTGGCGGCATCATGTTCAATGAGACGCCAACAGTGGAGACCATTCGTCGCATCGGTGCAGCGCATCGTCGATTTGGCACCACAGGTTTTTTGCCTACCTTGATCAGCACTGATATCGATACCATGAGGCAGGCCATTGAGGCAGTGGGGCAGGCCATTGCTATGGGTGTCCCGGGTGTTCTCGGTATTCACCTCGAAGGCCCATACCTGAATGCCAAAAAACGTGGTATCCACAATGCGGACAGGTTTCGTCCGATTGATGAGGCTGCGATCAGTTTACTGACCTCACTGGCAAGTGGTTGCACCTTGGTGACCATTGCCCCGGAGCTGACCAGCCCCGCAATAATTTCACGATTAACCGCCGCAGGTGTACTGGTTTTCGGTGGTCATAGCGCTGCCAGCTACCAACAAACCCGTGAGGGCCTGCAGGCTGGTTTGCGGGGATTTACGCATTTGTTCAATGCCATGAGTCCATTTGAAAGCCGTGAGCCGGGAATGGTTGGCGCAGCACTGGAGGACAGGAACAGCTGGTTCGGGATTATTGCCGATGGCCAGCATGTGCACCCGGCCACTTTTGCCGTGGCTATTGCCGCGAAGCGCAAGGGTTATGCGGTGTTGGTGACCGATGCCATGGCTTCTGTCGGATCTGATGTCAGGAAATTCACGTTTGACGGGGATAAAATAGAGGCGGTTGATGGATCCTGCAGGAAGCAGACCGGCGAATTGGCCGGCTCCGACCTGGACATGATTTCTGCCGTCCGGAATGCTGCCCGTTTTGCTGGAATTGAAGCGCTGGAGGCGTTGCGTATGGCTTCCAGTTATCCGGCTGCCGCCCTGGGCCTGGAAAGCCATCTGGGTTTCATACGTCCGGGTTACACGGCCAGTTTTATAGAGCTTGATGACGAACTGAATCTTTACCGCAGCTGGATTGATGGCGAGGTAAACGAGTAGATGGAAATTATTATTCTCAAAAATGCAGAAAGCGTTGCAACCATGGCCGGGGAACTGGTTGCTGAACTGCTGCGCGTCCGGCCTGCCGCGGTACTGGGTCTTGCGACCGGTAGCACGCAGTTGTCACTGTATCGAAACCTGGTTGAAAAGTACCTGGACGGGGATATTTCATTCAGAGACACAACAAGCTTCAACCTGGATGAATACCTGGGTGTTGCTGCTGAAAACCCACAAAGTTACCGGACCTATATGAACCGGGAGTTTTTTGATCTTATCGATATCGATAAGCGTAATACATTCCTGCCGTGTTGCAGCGAAGGGGAAAACCCACGCCTGGTTGGCCCCCGTTATGAGCAGAAAATTCGTGAAGCTGGTGGTATCGATTTACAGTTAATGGGTATTGGTTATAACGGCCATATCGGCTTCAACGAGCCCAGTTCGAGCCTGTGTTCAAGAACCAGGGTGAAAACCCTGACAAAACAGACCCTCAACGATAACAGCCGCCTGTTTGCGAAAGATGAATTTCAGCCAAAACTTGCGATTACGATGGGTATCGCAACCATCATGGACGCACGCAGAATTCTGTTGCTGGCGACCGGTGCGAACAAGGCGGAGGCTGTCAGAAAAACGGTGGAAGGACCGGTTTCAGCCATGTGCCCGGCATCTGTGCTGCAAATGCATGAGCGTGTGACGGTATTGCTGGATGAAGCTGCGGCGTCAGGACTATCTAACAGGGATTATTACGATTGGACACATCTTCAAAATGAGGCACTAAAGGACAGGTTCAGTGATAAATGAGGTACTGAGCTCTGCGCTGCATAAACTCCGCCAGGCCGGCGTGGTAAATGCTTTCGATTTCAGCAAAAGGACGGCCGAGCCGGATGGCCGTGAGTACGGCTTCATTGACCAGCAAGCGATCATAGGTATCGATCTCCCATTCCTGCGGATACAGACGCCGCAATTGCAAGGCGATCTCGATACCGGTACGGACCGATTCAAAACGCTCGCGGTCGGTGATCCGGATGCCGATACCGCTACACAATTCTCCGGCGAACTTGCTCGAGTTGGGTGTGAATTGTATGGCCTTGAATTCAACACCCGGCAGGTTCAGCCGGTTCAGTTCAAGCACGAACTGTTCGCTATCCAGCCATGGGGCACCAAACAGTTCGAAGGGTGTATCGGTTCCCCGGCCTACCGAGAGGTTGGTGGTTTCCAGCAGGCCGATGCCCGGGTACAGGATCGCTTCGGTGAGACTGCGCATATTCGGCGATGGGTTGATCCACTTCAAATCGGTGGCATCGAAATAATCGGTTCGCTTCCAGGCCTCCATCGGGATGATTTCCAAATCGAGATCAAGCTGCAGTTCTGTTTTGAACATCAGGGCGAGTTCACCAATCGTCATTCCGTGGCGTACTGGCAGGCGGTGGAAACCGGTAAAAGATTGCCTGCCTTCGTCAAGCACAGGGCCGGCGACGGTGATGCCATTGATCGGGTTGGGCCGGTCGAGCACCACGAAGCGTTTGCCATTGTCGGCAGCGGCCTGCATGGCGTGACCCATGGTCGAAATATAGGTATAAAACCGGGTGCCGATATCCTGGATATCGAAGACCAGTGTGTCGATATTTTTGAGCATGTCACTGGTCGGAATTCGCGTGTTGCCATACAGGCTAAAAACCCGAACACCGGTGCTGACATCTTCGGCATCATCAATCAACGGGACGTCCAGCTTGCCGAAAAGCCCGTGTTCGGGACTGAACAGTACAACGAGGTTAACCTCGCTTGCATCGTGGAGCAGTTGTATATTGCTGATACCGGAATGATCAATGCCCGTATGATTCGTGATCAGTCCGATATTCCGGCCGGCAAGCGCCCTGAAACCGTCGCGTTGCAGCACATCGATCCCGGTCAGGACAATACCGGTCTCGGAATACGCAGGGGTAAAGCTTATGGTCATCACCAATACCAGCAGGGAAAGTTGCACGACACGGATAAACACGATGACAGACTCCATTAAGACATCACTTGAACAATTGACCACCGAGGCGCGCAATCCTCTGACAAAGGAATTGGACAATCTCAGCGCCCTTGAGATAGTGAACCTGATTAACTCGGAAGATGCAAAGATTGCTGACGCGGTGGCTAAGGTATCCGGGTCCATTGCGCAGGCTATAGAGGTGATCGCAGACCGTCTTTCCCGGGGTGGCAGGTTGATCTACGTGGGTGCCGGGACTTCCGGTCGGCTGGGTGTACTGGATGCAGTGGAATGCCCACCGACATTCAATACCGAGCCAGAACTGGTCATCGGACTGATCGCCGGTGGCCCCAAAGGGCTCGTGCGCGCAGTTGAGGGGGCAGAGGATTCCATCGAAATGGGCCGGCAGGACCTGCAAGACATTGCCTTGGGGCATCTGGATGTTGTAGTTGGCATCGCTGCAAGCGGGCGCACCCCGTACGTCAAGGGGGCGCTTGATTACGCCCGCGATACCGGTGCGTTCGCAATCGGTTTCAGTTGTAACCAGGGCGCTGAGATTAGCGATCATGCCGATTTGAGTATCATCCCGGTAGTTGGCCCTGAGGTTTTGTCGGGTTCCACACGGTTAAAAGCCGGTACGGCGACCAAGATGGTACTGAATATGCTCACCACTGGCGCAATGGTGCGTTTGGGCAAGACTTACAGCAACCTGATGGTTGATCTTCAGGCGACCAATGCAAAATTGGGTGAACGTGCACAGGGTATTGTTGCAGCTGTGACAGCATGTACCCTCGCAGAGGCCGGGGAGATTTTGGGACGATGCAACGGTGAGGTTAAAACGGCCGTTGTTGCACAAAACCTCAACATGTCGCCCGGTGAGGCCCGCGCCCGGCTCAGCTTGGTGAATGGCCATCTGCGCAAGGCGCTTGAGCCCATGCGGTCAGCAGGAGAAAAGCAGTAGTGAAATCCTCGTCCTCTAATGGCAAATCACGGCTTTTGCTGGGTGTGGATGGTGGTGGGTCAAAGACAGCAGCCATGGTGGCCACGCTGGATGATTCCGGGCAAATGACAATCCGGGGCAGGGGGCTTGCCGGCCCCTCCAACCTGCGACTGGCAGGCAGGGAACAATCGATCGCCAGCCTTAACCAGGCAGTTGACGAAGCACTGGGCGAGGCCAATGCAGCAGGCCGTGAAGTGGACTATGCCGTGCTGGCCCTGGCTGGCAGCACATCGCCTGATGTACGGCGGGAAGTGACCAACTGGGCGAGAATGCGCAAGCTCTCATCCAGGGTCGGAGTGATACATGATGTCGATCCTGTGCTTGTATGTGGCACTGAAGATGGCTGGGGAGTCGCATTGGTGGTGGGCACCGGTTCGGTAGCGATTGGTGTCGATAGCGCTGGAAATTCAGTTACCAAGGGTGGTTGGGGGCATTGGTTCGGGGATAAGGGAAGCGGTTTTGATATCGCTTGCAAAGCCCTGGCAGCGGTGGCTGAAGCCGCTGATGATATTGGCCCGGAAACAATATTGTCTGAACTGGTGATGGAGAAACTTGGAACAGCAAACCCCAGGAGCATCCTCAAGGAAGTGACGGCCAATGGTGATACCCGGCGTGAAGTTGCGGCACTAGCCCCGCTAATTCTGAATGCGGCCAAGTGTGACGACGGTGTCGCCAACGGCATTGTAGACGAGGCGGTTGAAGAGACTGTCAAGCTGGTTGCAGCGGTTGTGAAAACCCTGGACTTTACCAGCCCTTATCCGCTGGCACTGGGCGGTGGTGTTGCCTGTAAAAGTAACATTTTTCGCGATAAGTTAATCAGGGGACTCAACAGGTTACAGCCGCCTCCGGGTACGGTTACGGTTGTCGATGAACCGGTACTGGGTTGCCTGGAGATCGCACGGGCGAAGTTAAGCGGTTCCGTGGGCTAAAGCTCCATGCAAACACAGCAAACAAGCCGGGGGTCGAACTCCTGGTCCTGGATTCCTAGCCTTTACTTCGCCAGCGGTCTGCCCTATGTGGTTGTGATGACGGTGTCGGTGATCATGTACAAGCGCCTGGGCATATCCAATACCGACATCGCGCTCTACACGAGTTGGTTGTACTTGCCCTGGGTAATCAAACCATTCTGGAGTCCATTCGTGGATATTCTCAGGACCAAGAGGTCCTGGATCATCGCAATGCAACTGTTGATCGGCGCAGGCCTGGGTGGTGTCGCGCTGACCATCCCAACAGATGATTTTTTCAGAAACTCACTGGCTTTTCTGTGGTTGC
>Ga0209633_10003136_pt1 | contig 15384 bp, 16 predicted proteins | sample Cruoilmetagenom1_FD_187290 | JGI IMG/M metagenome (GOLD analysis project Ga0209633, IMG submission 187290) | Oil polluted marine microbial communities from Coal Oil Point, Santa Barbara, California, USA - Sample 1 (SPAdes) (version 2) | ecosystem: Environmental > Aquatic > Marine > Oil seeps ... | reverse complement strand
AGCGCCTCATCAGGGCTGACGGCGACCGCTTCTTCCGCTGCCGCCGGCGGCGCATCCGCGCCGCGCGGCTCTACGCTGTCTTTTTGACCGCATCCGGCGATCGCGAAAATGGCAAAGGCGCAGGCGCCCCTAAGGATATCATTCTTCAACGCGCTCATCTTCTCTCTCCCCTTACATCCGGTGTGATGGCTTCGCCTTTGGACCCTAGCCGGTCGCAACTCAAAGGCCGAGCCCAGCCCAGTTTAGAATAGCCTAGCGGAAATACAGTGAGCGCGCCTTCTCAGCAACAGGCGCAAAAAAACGGGGCTCAGCGATACTGAGCCCCGTTTTATTCTTTCAGCGCTGAAACCAGCGAATATCGAGAGCCTTAGTCGCGCTCGATTTCCTTGCCGGTTTCCTGATCGATGATTTTCATCGACAGGCGCACCTTGCCGCGATCGTCAAAGCCGAGGAGCTTGACGAACACTTCATCGCCCTCTTTGACGACATCGGTGGTTTTCTCCGGCCGGCCATCGGCGAGCTGCGAGATATGCACAAGGCCGTCGCGCGGGCCGAAGAAGTTGACGAAGGCGCCAAAGTCCATGGTCTTGACGACCGTGCCTTTGTAGATCTCGCCGACTTCCGGTTCCGCCACAATCGAATGGATCCACTTGTAAGCGGCGTCGATTTTCTCTTTGTCGTTCGACGCGATCTTGATGAGACCCTCATCGTCGACATTGATCTTGGCGCCGGTCTCTTCAACGATCTGGCGGATTACCTTGCCGCCGGCGCCGATAACGTCACGGATCTTGTCTTTGTTGATCTGCATCGTCTCGATGCGCGGGGCGTAATCGCCGAGATCGTCGCGGGCCGTATCGAGGGCTTTCGACATTTCGCCGAGAATATGCATGCGGCCGTCTTTCGCCTGATCGAGCGCGACCTTCATGATCTCCTCAGTAATGCCGGCGATCTTGATGTCCATCTGCAAGGACGTGACGCCTTCATCCGTACCCGCCACTTTAAAGTCCATATCGCCGAGATGGTCTTCATCGCCGAGAATGTCGGAAAGCACCGCATAGCGCTCGCCCTCGAGGATAAGCCCCATCGCAATGCCGGCGACCGGCCGTTTGATCGGCACGCCGCCATCCATCAACGCCAGAGAGGCGCCGCAAACCGTCGCCATTGACGATGAACCGTTGGACTCAGTGATCTCCGAGACCAGGCGAATGACATAAGGAAATTCTTCCTGAGCCGGAATAACCGCCTTCATCGCCCGCCAGGCGAGCTTGCCGTGGCCGATTTCGCGGCGGCCGGTAAAGCCCATGCGGCCAACTTCGCCAACCGAATAGGGCGGGAAGTTATAATGCAGGAGGAACTGTTCTTTATACGTCCCCGCAAGAGCGTCGATGAACTGTTCGTCTTCGCCGGTGCCAAGCGTTGCGACAACGAGCGCCTGCGTTTCGCCGCGGGTAAACAGCGACGAGCCGTGGGTGCGCGGCAGGACGCCGGCTTCGGCGACGATCGGGCGAACCGTCTTGGTATCGCGCCCGTCAATGCGCTCGCCGGTGTCGAGAATGCCGCCGCGAACGATGTCGGCTTCGATATCCTTGAAGAGACCGCCGAGAACGCTTTTCGTCAGTGCGTTTTCGTCTTCTTGGTCGCAGAAAACTTCCACCGCTTTGGCTTTCGCCACGCCGAGTTTTTCCTGACGCACCTGTTTCACGCGCTCATTGTAAGCGGCTTTGACGTCGGCCTCGACGAGGGCGCGGACCTTGCCCGCATACTCGGAATGATCCGGCGCTGTAAACTCCCACGGGTCTTTCGCGCTGTCTTCAGCAAAATCGATGATCAGGTTAATCGCTTCTTTCGCCGCCTTGTGGCCGAAAGCAACGGAACCGAGCATAACCTCTTCGGAAAGCTCTTTGGCTTCGGATTCGACCATCATCACCGCATCGGCCGTGCCGGCCATGACGAGGTCGAGTTTGGTTTCCGGCATCTCGTCGATCTGCGGGTTCAGGACATACTCGCCATTGATATAGCCAACGCGCGCCGCCGCGATGGGTCCGAGAAACGGCACGCCGGCAATCGTCAGCGCGGCGGAGACGGCGATCATCGCCACTACATCCGGGTCGTTTTCAAGATCGTGCGACAGCACCTGCGCGACGACTAGAACTTCGTTCTTGAAGCCCTTAGCGAAAAGCGGACGGATCGGGCGGTCAATCAGGCGCGAGGTCAGCGTTTCTTTTTCGGTCGGACGCGCTTCGCGTTTGAAATAGCCGCCGGGCACGCGCCCCGCAGCATAATAGCGTTCCTGATAGTGAACAGTCAGGGGAAAGAAATCGAAATTGGGGTTCGGTTCCTTTGCGGCGGTAACTGCGGCGAGAACGGTTGTGTCGCCGTAAGTCGCGAGCACCGAGCCGTCAGCCTGGCGCGCCATGCGCCCGGTCTCTAAGGTCAGCGTGCGACCGCCCCATTCGATTGATTTTTTCGTGATATTAAACATCTTGTTTTCTTCTCTTTCGTGAATGCGCCCTACGCGGATCGTATGGCGCCCTTGGGTATGTAGCCGAAGCAACAACGCCGCCCCATTAAGGAGACGGCGCAGGCTTATCTCGGCTGCATTCGGATAGCGCCGTCAATTCGAAAGACGGCGCCGTTGATCATAGTGTTGCGGCATATCTCCAATGCCAGCGATGCATATTCTTCTGGTTTGCCAAGGCGTTTAGGGAACGGCACCATGGCGGCGAGCGCGTCCTGAACCTTCTGGTCCATGCCCGCCATCATCGGCGTCCAGAAAATCCCCGGCGCGATGGTGTTAACGCGAATACCGATATTCATGAGGTCGCGGGCGATCGGCAATGTCATGCCGGCGACGCCCGCTTTCGATGCTGAATAAGCCGCCTGACCGATCTGGCCTTCAAAGGCGGCGACCGATGCGGTGTTGATGATAACGCCGCGTTCGCCGTCTTCGCCGGGTTCGAGTTTTTCCATCTCGGCGGAAACCAGCCGGATGCAGTTGAAGGTGCCGGCAAGGTTGATGTCGAGAACCTTTTTAAAACTCTCCAAGCGATGGGGGCCGTTCTTGCCGATGGTCTTTTCGCCAATCGCAATCCCGGCGCAATTGACCAGAATGGATGGGGGCCCATGCGCCGCGACGGTTGTCGCCAGCGCAGCCTTGATGGTCTCTTCATCTGTGACGTCTACGGAGCAAAAAACGCCGCCCAGCTCACTGGCCAGCGCTTCGCCTTTTTCCGCATTGAGATCCCACAGCGCGACTTTAACGCCCTCTTTGACGAGGGCCTCAGCCGTCGCCGCGCCAAGACCTGACGCGCCGCCGGTGATGATTGCTGATAGGCCTGATAGGTTCATTCTTTTTTTCCTCGCCGGTCACTACCGCCGATTTTTATCCCGCTCATTCCCGCGAAAGCGGGAATCCAGAAACATGGCGCCGCTTTGTCTGTTCGCTGGATCCCCGCTTTCGCGGGGAAGAGTGGAGAGTGCGCTCGCCAAACCGCTAACGCCGGATGCCAAGCTCTTCGATCAGCTTTTTGTAGCGCGGCTCGTCATTGCGCTTCACATAATCGAGCAACCGGCGGCGCTGCGACACCATTTTCAGGAGCCCGCGGCGCGAGTGGTTGTCTTTCTTGTGGGATTTAAAGTGCTCGGTGAGGTTGGTGATGCGCTCGGTGAGGATCGCGACCTGCACCTCGGGGGAGCCGGTATCGTCCTGTTTTTGCGCGAATTTTTTGATGAGATCGGCCTTACGGCCAGCCGTAATCGACATGCTTTTTTCTCCGCGGCGTCGCTATGTTTCCGGCCCCGCCGGGACGCCGTCCAGCAGGGTCGATGAATTTGGGCGGCTTATGGGGGAAAAGGGGGGAGAAGGCAAGCGCTGCGCGCCTTTTCGTGCGATCGCCATATTGCCTTGAGATGAGTCTGAGATAGACTTGTAAGAATATGTAAACAATTACGCGCCGCGCGGCGTTGGTGGATAGCATCCGTCTTAAAATATGGCTTTAGGGGGTCATTAGAAATGAAATTTTTTTGCATAACGGCTATGGCGGCCGGCTCCGTCCTTCTCGCCGCTTGTGAGCAAGGAGCGCGCGATGATGCTTCGCCGCAAGCAACCGCGGACGGCGCCGCTACCACCTCACAGGATGCAACGGTGTTTCAAGACCCGCCACCCTGGGCGAAAGAAGCAATCTGGTACCAGATTTTCGTTGAGCGTTTTCACAATGGCGATCCGGAAAACGATCCTCAGCCGGGCGATATCGACGGAACCTATCCGGGCGTTATCCCCGATGCATGGAAAGTCACGCCCTGGACGCAGGACTGGTATAAGCCGGACGATTATTTTGCCGACCTTGAAGGCGCGAATGACTATGACGGCAATCCGATCGTCAATTTCGATCAAAAACTGGGGCTGCGCCGCTACGGGGGCGACCTTCAGGGCGTGATCGACAAGGCGGAGTATCTGGAAGCGCTCGGCGTCACCGCCGTTTATTTCAACCCGCTCAACGACGCGCCATCCTTGCATAAGTTTGACGCACGGAACTGGCGCCATATCGACCGGAATTTCGGCCCCTCGCCCGATCGCGACGTCGCGCTGATGGCGCAGGAAGCGGCGGACGATCCCTCAAGCTGGGTGATGACGGGCGCTGATGAACTGTTCATCGAATTAATCAGTGAGCTTCATAAGCGCGACATCAAGGTGATCCTCGACTATTCCTGGAACCACACCGGCCAGCGTTTCTGGGCCTGGCTCGATCTTGTCGAAAAGCAAGAGAAGTCGAAATTTGCAGACTGGTATTGGGTGCAAAGTTTTGACGATCCAGAAACGCCGGAAAATGAATTTTCCTATCGCGGCTGGTTCGGCGTATCGAGCCTGCCCGAAATTAAGGAAAGTGTTTATGTTGATCATGCGGAACGGATCGAACCCTTCGAAGGCGACATCGCCAGCGAAGCGGCGAAGAACCATATTCTCGCCGTTACACGCCGCTGGCTCGACCCTAATGGCGACGGCGATCCCTCAGACGGTGTTGACGGTTTTCGCCTCGATGTCGCCGCAGAAGTTCCGTTCGGCTTCTGGCGCGATTACCGGCGCTTCGTTCGCGATATTAATCCCAACGCCTATCTCATCGGCGAGGTCTGGTGGGAAAAATGGCCGGACAAGCTGCTCGATCCAGCGCCGTTTCTGAAGGGCGATATTTTCGATGCGGTGATGAATTATCGCTGGTATCGCGAAGCCCGCCGGTTCTTTGGCAAAGCGCCCGAACCCATCACCGCTTCGGATTATGTCAGCCGGCTGCAATCATTGTCAGGCAACCTGCGCGCGCAAAACAATTACGCCATGATGAACATGACCGCGAGCCATGACACGCCGAGGCTTTCAACGTCGCTCTTCAACAAGAAGATGTACAAGGTCGATGCGAAGGCGAGCAGCAATCCTGACTACAAAATTCAAAAACCCGATGCGCAAACTTATGAAGTGCTGCGATTGTTGCTGGCGCATCAGTTCACCTATGTCGGCGCGCCGCAAATTTGGGCCGGTGATGAAATGGGCATGTGGGGAGCTGATGACCCGCATACGCGAAAACCGCTCATCTGGCCGGAATTTGAATTTGAACCGGAGGCCGCCCATCCGCTGGGCCAGCCCCGCATAGCCGATGAGGTCCGCTTTGATGACGATCTTTTCGCCTATTATCAAAAATTGATTGTGATACGGAAAGAAAACCCAGTCCTTTCGCGTGGCGACCTCGATTTCATTCTGACCGATGACGACAATGACGTCCTCGCCTATCGCCGCCATGACGGCGCAAACGAGGTGATCGCCGTTTTTAACGCAGGCGCAAAGGCGCGCACGATCACCGTGCCTGCGACAGGCGCCGGGGACTATCGCGATATCCTTGGCGGCGCAGCGCTCGACAAAGGAGACGGCGGGATTACGCTGCGGCTGGAGGCGAGGTCCGCGGCGATATTGGCGGGCAATGGATAAAAGGTCTTAGCCCGGCAATGGTTGCCGCATGATTCCACACGGCATAGCGTCGGTTACGCGCGCAAGCAGCGCGATCACATGCGCCAGCTGGTTATTGTAACCCCGACGATGCCGTGTAAAATTCGCCTGCCCGCAAGCAACTACAAGGTCCATATGCGCTTGATTACACACTCTCTGTCTGCATTACTTCTCTTCGCCTGTTCCGGCCCTGGCGCTTCTGAACAAACCAACCCGCAAGCGAAAAGCGCCGGCGTCCCCACGCTGGAAAAACTCTGGGTGCGGGACGGGTTTTCGGCGCCGGAGGGCGTCGCGGCAGCGCCGGAGGGCGGTTATTTCATTTCGAACGTCTCGGGCGAAGGCGACGCCAAGGACGGCGAAGGCTGGGTGTCTCGCATCTCGGAGACGGGCGAAGTACTGGAAGAACGCTTAGTCGATGGCATGAACGCGCCCAAGGGCATGGCCGTTTATGCTGACGTTCTTTATGTCTCCGACATCGACACAGTGAGACGGTTCAGGCTCCCGGGCGGCGAGGCGCTGAGCGATATTCCCATTGACGGCGCGCAGTTTCTTAATGACGCAACGGTCTGGGACGGCGCGGTCTATGTTTCCGATTCAGGCATGAGCCGCATTTATCGCATCGACGGCGACAACGCCTCGGTGTGGCTGGAAAGTGATGCGCTAGGCGGCGTCAACGGGCTTCTCGGCGATGGTGCGCGGCTTTTGATCACAACGATGGATACGGGCGCGCTCATCGAGGCCGATGCGGACGGAACGCTGACAAAACTCGCCGACGGCATGATCGATGGCGACGGCGTCGGGTTGCCGGCAAGCGGCGGCTATCTCGTTTCCGCATGGCGCGGCGACATATTTTTCGTTTCCGAAGATGGCGCCGTCGTCAAACTTCTCGACACGCGCGAAGAAGGCATTTTACAGAACGACCTCAGCGTATTCGGCGACACGGTCATCATCCCCAATTGGCGCCCGGGAACCGTGACCGCCTGGCGGGTAAGCCCTTCGCCCGCAGCGGAGTAAGCATCAGAACGCTCAACGCCCGCGCCGGTTCCGCTTGACGCCGCCGGCCCTCGCCGTCACGAGACTTGACATGTGCATATTCATGCACATATAAGCCGCCTATGAAATACGCATCCAGAGCGAAAGCGGCGAACGCGTGTTTGGCCGTTCTTGACGCTGAATTCTTTAAGGCGTTGTGCGAGCCATCGCGACTTGAGGTGGTGCGCGGGCTGATTAAGCTCGGGCGCGCCGATATTGGCGACATCGCCAAAGAACTTCCCCTGGATCGCTCGGTCGTATCGCGGCACCTGCAAATACTTGAGCAGGCCGGCATAACAGTGAGCAGCAAGGAAGGCCGGCGTGTCTTCTATGAACTCGACGGCCCCGCCATCATTGATAAATTCGGAACAATGATGGCGGCGATTGCGCCGCTCGTTCCCATTTGTTGCCCCAGCCCGGAAAGCAAAACCTGAAATGAGTCGCCGCAAGCATGCCCTTACGCAAACGCACGGATAAAAGCATGCATAAATGTGCACATAAAAAGGAGCCGACAATGCCCAATGACGCCACGCGCAGAGCCGCCGGGTTTTACGCCGACGCAGCCAAAGCGCGGGCTCTGGCCACAGGCGGCAGCCCCGCCGCTGCGTCGCCTGCGCTTGCGCCTGACTATCGCGAAGAGGCGCTCGCCTCGGCGCCCGGCGAAGCGGTCAGCGCAAGTTTCGGGTGCGGCGACCCGCTCGCCTTCTCCCACGTTAAACCTGGCCAGGCCGTCCTTGACCTTGGTTGCGGCGCCGGGCTTGACCTCATTATCGCCGGTGAGAAAGTCGGCGCGGGAGGCCGGGTGATCGGGGTTGATGCGAGTGAAGAAATGCTCGCCCTCGCGTCAACGAACATCAGCCAAGCCAGCCTATCTGAGCGCATCGAGCTGCGTGAAGGGGTGATTGAGGCGCTGCCGATCGCCGATTCATCGATTGATTGGGTCATCTCCAATTGCGTAGTCAATCTTTCGCCGGATAAGCCGCAGGTGTTTCGCGAGATCCGGCGCGTGCTCAAACCCGGCGGCGCAGCCATGATCGCAGATCTTGTGGCGGAGGATTTGCCGGAATGGGCGCGCGCGCATAACGACCTTTATTCAGCCTGCATTTCCGGCGCGGTTTCCGAGAGTGCTTATTTGCAGCTCGCGCAAGAAAGCGGTTTGCGCCAGGCGCGCATCGTAAATCGCATGCGCTATGACGAGAGCATGGTGCGCGGGCTTATAGCCGATGCGCTGCCAATCGCTGTCGATGAGATCGCCGCGTGTCTGGGTATGACGCGAACCACTCTTTTGGACATGGCGGGGCGTGATCTTTCGGGGCGAATATCCAGCATTAAGCTGTATGCGGAACGCCCATTGGATGGACCATCAACCTGAGCCGGCGCCCACGAAAACTGCACCCTGAAAAACTGACGCCCGAAATATTGGATCCAATATCATGCATGCAGATGAATTGAACACCACCCTTCTGGTCGCCGGTGTTTTCGTCGCAATCGCCTTGCTGGAATTTTCACTCGGGCTCTACCGCAGCAAGAAAAGGTTTAGCCGGGACTGGGTGATTGATCTGATCAGCCTTGCCCAGCTGGCGCTTGTCTTAAAGCCGGCCGCACTGTTCCTGTCGCTGGTGATCGCATCTTATGTCTGGCCGGAAGGCCGAGGAATTCTTGCCGATCTGCCTTTCTGGATGGCGTTTTTGATCGTGTTTGTTCCCGATGATTTCATGCACTACTGGTATCACCGGCTCGCCCATCAATGGGACTGGATGTGGCCTATGCACCGCACCCACCACACCGCACAGCAATATCAGGTCACCGTGGCGTTCCGGGAAAACTGGAGCTGGCTGTTTTTCATGCCCGGTTTCTGGTGGATGGGCCTGATGATCCATCTGGGGCTTGGCCATGTTGTTGCAGTCTCAGCGCTGGTGATTGGCCTGCATAATGTAGTGGCGCATTACGGATTTACATGGGATGCGAGGCTCTACAACAAACCAATTATCGGCAAATTCATGCGCCTTTTGGAGCGCGTCATCAACACGCCGTCCCTACACAGAGGACATCACGGCCTTGGCGAAAATGGCGTGCCGTTCGGCAATTACGCGCAGACTTTGTTTATATGGGATCAGCTGTTTGGCACTGCGGTTTTTTTAAATGAAAAAATCCCGGAAAAATATGGAACCATCGCAGCTGATACATCCAACTGGCGCCAACAGCTTTGGTGGCCGTTCTTCCAATTGCCAAAAGCGCAATATGACGACGAAGCGACGGGCGGTGAGATAACCAACGCCGGCAAGTTTAGCTAACCGCAAGCCCGGCTTTTAAACGCTTCAGAACTGACCGGTCTTCAGGGGCAATCATGAGCTTGCGTACTTCGCTAAACTTTCGGCGCATCTTCTTAGGCGCACCCTGGCGCTTTTGCGGCTTGCACAAAAGACACCCCGCACGGGTGGATTTCGGGCCCTTTCGTTTGTGATGCGCCATGGAATCGATCCTATCGAAACTCATAAATAAGCAGCCGGAGGCGCGCCGCCAAGGGGCCCGGCGGCGGCCTTTTATGCACGGCCCTTACTTCTTATGGTCCTATGCGCTTAGATTTGTTATGCGGGCGGACGCTGCGGACGCAACCATGAGGAACTGACTGCATGAAGATGCGCACATTCAAGACAGGTATTTCACGTTCGCTCTTCCTCATATTGTCGATTCTTGCCGGTTTGGCGGTCGGCCATGCGAGCGCCGCGGAACAATCGGTCAGCCTTACGACCGCGGACGGCGTAACAATAAGCGCGGTGGTCGACACGCCCGATGCGACGTCCGATTCGGCGCCCGCGGTTATTTTTATTCATCAGGGCGGCTCCAGCAAAACAGAATGGAGGTTAACTAATCTTTATAAGGATGTTATCGATCACGGGATGATTGCACTTGCCTATGATGTGCGCGGGCACGGCGCATCCGGCGGCGAAGGCGGGGCGAGTTTGTTCAACGACCCCAATCGCGCGCCCTTGGACTTGAAGGCAGCCATCGAACACCTTTCCAGCAGGGCCGATGTCGACCCCCGTCGCATTGCAATCGTCGGCTCGTCGATCGGCGCAAATCTCGCCTGCGTCGCGGTTGGATCTCCCCATTTTGATATTCGCGCCGCAGTCGCAATTTCGGGCAAAACATCCGCCGTTTTCAACCTTGCCGGCGGCGAGAGTGAACTCACAGCGCTTTCATCGGTGTATTTGATCGCCTCTGAAGCCGAACAAGACGGCCAGCGCGCAAGGTGGGCCTCGCAGTTGTATGAACTCGCGGAGGAGCCGAAACAGTTGGAAATCGTGAAGGGCTCAAGCCATCACGGCACGGCGATTTTTCACGATGACCCGTCGCTGCAGAGCCGCATCATGTCCTGGCTGGAGGCGATGCTAACGCCGCCCAATTAAAGATTGAAAACCCGCGTCGGCTTCAGCTTTAGCCCGTCAAGCTCGCAAATCGCGACCGGGTCGTCATGCAGGATGGCGAGCACGGCTTCGATTTCGCCGACCCGCTCTCCGCGCACGCCCTTGGCGACCGGCGGGGCAATCACCGCCGCCTGGCCGCGGCGCAGCTTGTCCGCCTGCGGACCGTCTATTGCGGCCTGGGGCAAGGCGGAGAGCGCGATGGAGATGGGCGCGAGCACCGCATCGCGATCTTCGATGAGGCTTATGGCTTCAAGCTGCTCGATCGTCACGGCGTCTTCCGTGCGGAACGGGCCGACGGCGAGACGGCGCAGTTCGCCGACATGGCCCTCGGTCCCGACGCGCCTCGCGATATCGCGGACGAGCGCGCGGACATAAGCGCCCTTGCCGGTGACGGCTTCAAAGACGGTTTCGTCAGCAGACGGTGTATCGACAATCTCCAATTCATGGATCGCGATTATGCGCGGCTCAAGCTTTACCTCCTCGCCCTCGCGGGCGATGTCATAAGCGCGTTCGCCGCCGACCTTGATCGCGGAAAATTGCGGCGGGATTTGTTCAATCTCGCCGATGAAATCACCCAAAACTCTTTCGATCTCTTCGCGCGTCGGGCGCTTGTCCGATGTCGCGATTACATCGCCTTCGCAATCATCCGTCGCCGTCGCCACGCCCCATTTGGCCGTGAACCGGTAACGCTTTTGCGCATCCATAATGTAGGGGACGGTCTTGGTCGCTTCGCCAAAGGCGATCGGCAATATGCCCGTCGCGAGGGGATCAAGCGTTCCGGCATGGCCCGCCTTTTGCGCCTGGAAGAGCCATTTCGTCTTGGAGACGGCTTCTGTCGATCCGACATCATGGCCTTTATCGAGGATCAGCCAGCCGGAGACCGGCCGGCCCTTTTTGCGTCGTCTGCCCATGCGCGGGGCTCCTGTAAAAATGCTTTTGCTAACGCCCCGGACGGCGGCTTGGACGGCGCCGGGGCGGTTGCGCCGGTTCAATCAGGTCCGGGCTGGAGGGTCAAGGGGAGGGTCTTAGTGGGAAGTAAAACCAAAGTGCAAAATGAGCGCCTCATTTTCACTTTGGCAAGGCCGACTGGCCGCCGCGCCCTATGGCGCGAAAGCCTGCGTGGCGATTGAACGCCCAACGGTCATCCTATTTGACCGTTGGTATCAAAGGACCGCTATTCCTCGCCGAGATCGCGGGCGACGTCGGGGCGCGCCAGGAGCGCATCAATCCGCTGGGCCTCCGCGAAGGTCTCGTCACTCATGAACTTGAGCGCAGGGGTAAACTTCAGATCAATCTTCTTGCCCAGCACGCCGCGCAGATAGGGCGCGACCCGGTTGAGCGCCTTTACGGTTTCTTCCTGATGTTCGCCGCCGAGCGGCGCGGCGTAAACGCTCGCCTGCTTAAGATCCGGCGAGACGCGCACCTCGCTCACCGTCACCGAGACGCCTTCGAGCGCGGGATCGCGCAAAGTTTCGCGCTGCATGATCTCCACCAGCGCGTGACGGATTAACTCGCCGGCGCGGAGCTGACGCTGGGTGGGGCCTTTTGTATTTGAAAATCGTTTTGCCATGGACATGAAATAGGCGCTGAACGCGCCCGGCGAAACCCTCCCTGCGGCAAAAATTTCCAATGCCGCCGGGCGCCGCGCTCAGCCAGCGGCCGCCCGGCGCAGAACGCCGGCGAACGCCTCCAGCTTTTCCGGCACAAGGCGATATGCGTCCGCCTTGTCGCGAAGGCCGGAACAGATATCAACACCATAAGGCCGGACAGCAGCGATTGCTTCGGCGACATTTTCCGGGTTAAGGCCGCCAGCGAGAAACACCGGCTTGCCGACCGTCTCGATAATCTGCCTGCTGATCGTCCAGTCATGAACATCGCCAGTGCCGCCGAGAGTGGGCGTGGCCGCGCTCGGCTTGCCGGAATCGAGGAGAACCGCGTCAACGCTTTCGGCCGCTTCGCGCGCGGCATCAACGGCGCTGGCATCCTCCACATGGATGACCTGCATGATCCGCGCTCTTGGGTGCGCCTTGCGGATCGCGTCATAGGCGCCGCGTTCCGGCGCATCGACGATCTGCACGGTGTTTACGCGCGTTTCGGCGATATGATCGGCGATCGCCTGACCATCGGTCCGGCTGGTCAGGAGCGTCGTCCAGATTTTGTCGTCATGGCGCCCGCGAACATGGGCGGCGATCTCCGTGATTTCATCATCGGATATCGGCCCCGGCCCGTTCGGCATCTCGCCCACAAGGCCAACAGCAACAGCCCCCGCGGCGATGGCGAGATCAGCTTCCTGAACCGAATTAATGCAGCAGATTTTAAAATGGACGGTCATATCGGCGTCTCATAACCAAAAAGCGGACGGCAAACAATCCGGGCAGGCGTTCGCGCCGTGACTTCTGCGCAGATAACATCCGCGTGAGGGGTGGGCCGTTCGCCGCATGTGGGAAACGTTCCGTCTCATGATGTTTGCCGATGCGATTCAATTTACGGACAACCAGCGGGAAACGGGAGGCGAGAAATGAGTTTTATCGGAAGAGTCATCATCACGGCGCTCTTTGCGCTGGCGGCGCATATCGGCATCATTGTTTTTCTGGCGGGCGGGCAATGGCCCATTTCAGACGCGTTCCTGCAGGAGCTTATTTTGCGCTGGTCGATTGCTGCGTTATTGGCGCATTCGATATCCTGGCCGTTCCCGGTGTTTTTGAACGCCGCGATCGTCGGCGGTTTAAGCGCGCTCAATATGGCGTTTATCGTTCTGACTTTTCAGGGGCAGTTTGCGTTTTTCCAGCGCGCGCTTTTGACTAATGGGACCGGCGCGGTTGGCCTGGCGATTGGCGCTGCTATTGCGGCGATGTTGATTGCCAAGCGGCCGTCGCTTTAACGCCACGCCTTCAGGTCGCTGTCGATCAACGCATAAAATACGGAATCGCGCACGCCGATATGGGTTTGCCAGGTTGCGCGATGGCGCCCTTCATAGTGGAAGCCGAGCTTTTTGAAGGCGGCGATGCAGGGCGCGTTTTCAGGATCGATGTCTGCGTAAATACGCCGGGCGCCAAGGTTTTCAAAAGCAATATCCGCCGCTTGAGCGAGCGCGCGTGACGCCAGCCCGCGGCCCTGAGCCTCTGGGGAGACCATGATCCCGGCTTCCCAGACGCACGCCCCGCGCGGCATCAAAGTGACGCGGCCGAGCGCCGGTCCGCCCTCGCTCTCGACAATCGCCCAGCTTGTCTCTTCCGTGCCGGCGGTCCACTTCGCAAGGAGAAGCTGGGTTTCATCAATGCTCTTTGTCGCCGGGCCCGCCATATAATGGCAGCACGCCTCGTCGCCGAGAATAGCGTGCAACGCTTCCGCGTCGCGGGCAGGGTCGAGGGGGCGAAGGCATATAGGTGCTATTCTCATAAGGCGCTTGATAACGGAAAGGCGCCGTGCAGCAAAGGCTGGCTATGCTTACTCTTCGACGGCCTCGACCGGCTCGGCGGTTTCTTCAATGACTGGTTCGGGGACCGGTTCTGGAAACTGCTCTGCATGCCAGCCCACAATCGCGGCGGCGATGGCTGGGGCGTTGTCTTCCTGCACAAAGTGGATGCCATCGCCAAGGAACTTCGCTTCGGTATTGGTCCAGTCCCGGCCGATTTTTTCCGCTTCTTCTTTCGTCACCAGCGCGCCCGGCTCAAAATAAAACATCAGTTTGGGAACGGATGATGTCGGCAGCCAATCGACGAAAGGCCGCATCCGGGCGGCGACATCTTCCGGCGATCCGTCAAACGGGATCTGGCGCGGCCAGACAAGCGTCGGAAGGCGCGAGCCGAAACTCGGGAACGGCTCGCGATAGGCGTCCATCTCTGCTTCGGAAAGTTCGCGCACCACGCTGAGCGGCAGGACTTTTTCGACAAAACCATTGCCGCCCATGATCAAAAACTCGCCGACGCCGGGCGTGCGAAAAGCGGTGAAGAGATTTTTCGGAAGCGGGTCGAGATCATCCATCGAGGCAATACGATGGATCGATTCCATAAAGACGATGCCCTTCACATTATCCTGATGGCGATAAGCGTAATCAAAGCCGAGCGCCGAGCCCCAATCATGGATCACAAGGGTGACGTCGGTCAGCTCAAGAGCGTCAATAAACCCTTCGATATAGGCAGCGTGTTCTGTAAATGTATAACCGATATCGGGCCGGTCCGACGCGCCGAAACCGATATTATCAACCGCAATCGCGCGCGCGCCGGACGCCGCGACCACCGGCACAATATTGCGCCACAGATAGGACGATGTCGGATTGCCATGAAGGAAAAGAAAGACCGGGCCGTCCTTGTCGCCCTCGTCAATGTAATGCATCTGGCTGCCATTGACGGTGACGTAGTTGGATTGAAACGGATAGTCCGCCCAGATGTCGGCCATTTGCCGCTCAGGCTTTTGGACCGGGTCAGGCCCGAGCATGGTTAAGTAGAACGAAAACCCAACTACTGCGACGATCGTGAGCAGAACGACGCGAAACAGCCACTTAAAAAGAAATCCCATTACCCACACCCCTCAGTTTTGCGGTCCTAAACAGACCGCAAGAAGATATTAGCTAGGAGCCTATCCGGCAAGGGAGCGCAGCTAAAGCGTCCGCGTGATTTTCTCAACCGAGAAGCACTCAATGGTGTCGCCGACGCGCATGTCTTCGTAATTGGCGAAGCTCATGCCGCATTCCTGACCCATCGGGACTTCATTGACGTCGTCCTTAAAGCGCTTGAGCTGGGAGAGCTCGCCTTCGTGGATGACGACATCGTCGCGGATGAGGCGCACCGAGGCGCCGCGCTTGACCTGCCCTTCGGTGACCCGGCAACCGGCGACCTTGCCTTGCTTGGAGATATTGAAGACTTCGAGAATTTCCGCATTGCCGAGGAAGGTCTCGCGCAATTCCGGCTCGAGCATGCCGGAAAGGACGCC
>Ga0209633_10003134_pt1 | contig 15387 bp, 14 predicted proteins | sample Cruoilmetagenom1_FD_187290 | JGI IMG/M metagenome (GOLD analysis project Ga0209633, IMG submission 187290) | Oil polluted marine microbial communities from Coal Oil Point, Santa Barbara, California, USA - Sample 1 (SPAdes) (version 2) | ecosystem: Environmental > Aquatic > Marine > Oil seeps ... | reverse complement strand
AGTAGCTGGTAAGTTGGCTAAGCCCAACTCCAATCGGGAATACAGCAGCCAAAAGTCAAGCCACTATACATGGCCTTGGCCTGATGCACTAGCTCAGCATCTTAACTGATCAGAGAACCCCTTTGTGGGTTCAAAAGGCAGGCAATTCTACCTGGGGTTTCTAAATTTCTTTCAATTATATCAAGCCATTACCTGAGCCATGGTTAATTGCACTACGGAACCGAATGCTCCAGACTCATCATATAAAGTCGTCGTAACTCGACCAATTCCGGCATCGCTCATCACCGATTCAGAATCCAGACAAATCCATTCACTTTTTGGCAATCTATTGATATATAAAGATATATCGGCATTAATACTGCCGGCTGTCCCTGGTACAAACAATTGTGCCAGGCCATTACCAAAATCAGATAAAACCCCGAGATGACTAAAGGGAGTTAGTACCTGCCCTGTAACCACTGGAACAGGTGCTTTGAACCATGCAGTACCTTTTCCCTTACCATCAAAACCGGCCAAACGTTTTACTTCAATTGTAAAATTCAATCCTGCAGGCAGATTAGACTTATCTTTAGACTTGCTCCCCCCCATCATTGAAAGGGTTTCAAGAGATTCCGGCCCATCAAAAGGGCATGGGGGCAACGCAACATGCCCTGGCACCTCAATTTCCGACTGCAGAATCTTTAAACCTGTACCTTTGGCAACCTCTTTGCCATTGGCAGTAATAAGCGTTTCAACTACAGAAATTTTTCTACCTTGTCGAAGTGTTCTGGTTGACGTTGTTAATGCCTCTTTTGGAACTGGTCGAAACATATCCAAAGTCATACGGCTAAATTGTTTTTTATCTTCTGGCTCATGGCGCTCCAGTAAATAGGCAACCAGTCCGGCAGTAGCGCCTCCATGTAATAAACCCGGATTCCAGGGTCCTACTGCATTATTTGTTGGTAAAAACACGTTTTCTTCTAACTGATCAAACAATCCTTCCTGCATACTGACACACCTTTTTTACTTCATTATTCAAAGGCTTAATAATTATCTAGCGCTCTATTATTAAACTGTTCAACACCTAAGTATTCATCTAAATATTTAATGGTGGCCGACCATTATACGCGCTAGATAAATATTTAACAGAATTCCAGGCTAAGACCCAATGTACAAAACTAAAGTTTAATGTACACTTTAGCTCGAAAGAAAATGACCTATATTATTAGCTCATACAACATACAACAAAATTAGACATCGTTTAATCACAAGAAAACCAAAATAAATCTGGAAAGGAGAATTAAGATGGGGCCGCTAGAAGGTATTAAAATAATTGAAGTAGCCGGAATTGGACCAGGGCCCTTTTGCGGCATGATGCTAGCTGACATGGGTGCCGAGGTGATCAGAGTTGACCGCGTGGGCGGTGGACTGGGTGGCGCAATCCCGAATGATATTATGAACCGGAACCGTCGATCTGTTGCGGTCAACCTGAAGTCACCTGAAGGTGCCGAAACGGTTCTAAAACTTTGTGAAAACGCTGATGCTATTTTTGAAGGCTTTCGTCCAGGTGTTGCCGAACGACTGGGCATTGGCCCCGATGAATGTTTAAAACGTAATCCTAAAATAGTCTATGGTCGTATGACTGGCTGGGGGCAAGATGGCCCAATGGCTCAGGCTGCAGGCCATGATATTAACTATATTTCTTTGTCAGGTGCATTACATGCTATTGGCAGAAAAGATGAAAAACCCGTACCACCTCTAAACCTGGTGGGTGACTTTGGCGGCGGCGGCATGTACCTGGCTTTTGGTATGGTCTGCGCTTTACTTGAGGCACAAAAATCTGGCAAAGGGCAGGTAGTCGATGCCGCTATGGTTGATGGCTCAGCCTCTCTAATGTCGATGTTTTTTACTTTTAAAAATATGGGTATGTTTAATGAAGAACGCGGCACCAACATGCTTGATGGCGCTACTCACTTCTACGACACTTATGAAACAAAAGACGGCAAATGGATTTCGCTCGGTTCCATCGAGCCACAGTTTTATAAATTATTGATTGAAAAAGCCAACCTGGATGCAAAACAGTTTGCACCACAAATGGTTGTGGACAAATGGCCCGAACTAAAAACCGAATTAACGGAAGTGTTTTTAAGTAAAACCCGTGACGAGTGGTGTGACATTATGGAAGGCACAGACGTTTGTTTTGCTCCTGTTCTATCCATTAACGAAGCCGTTGACCATCCACACAATAAAGCACGTGAAACTTTTGTAGAAGTCAATGGAGTAGCACAACCGGCGCCAGCGCCTCGCTTTAGCCGAACCAAACCGGAGATTAGAAATAGCGCCCGTTTGGCCGGACAGGACACCCAGGAAGTATTATCAAGCTGGGGTTTTAGCGATGAAGAGATAAGCACTCTTAAAGACAAAGGAGCCGTTATTGCCACCTGATATAACTTTAAACTTCTAAACAAATACTCAAAACCTAAAAAGGCCAAATCCGAGGATTTGGCCTTTTTTTTAAGAATTTTTATGTCCTTAATTTTGACAAATATAATTCCAATCACACGAACCACCTGACGATGTCACCTCGTTACTCAGCTCGGAGTCTTCACCACAACCCATCAACACAGTCGTTGATAAAAAAATTAAAATTGTTAATGCCTGTTTTATTTGTTTCATTATTATTGGCTCTTAATCATTATAAAATTAAAGAATTCCCTGATTCATGCTTAGCACTTTAGCAGTTTTGGCTCGAATACATTGTTATTAAATGTTCCAAATATTTACCCGTTTGTTACATAATGTAATTTTTTAACTAATTGTATTTTAAGAGTATTTTAAAAAATGCCAGGTGATTTAATTAGTTTTAACCAAAGACTACTGTAAGCCTGATATTTTTCGCTTTTTTTTGCCCAATGCCTATTGGATATATGGATGTGGTAAACCATTGAAAGAAATAGTAAGCAAAGAGAATAAAATTGAATGAAAACAGACGTATTGATTATTAGTGCAGAGCCTGCCGATTCTTATGAACTTAAACCTGATGAATTTTGAAATTACGTATGAACCAAAGAGCTTAGTGAGTAGCTTCTCAGCTTATTTGTAATAGGCGGATGTAAAAACTATCCTGGCGAACAAAATTTTGGAATTAAGAGTGTGTTTTTAAGTAAAGCCTGCAAATAATGGCATAAAATCATAGGACGATATAGGCGCTATCATGAAAAGCCCAGATACAAGCTCCCCAATTGCAAAAGCTATAAGGGGTATAAGAGATATAAGCGCCACCATAAAAGCTACAGCTATCTTCAGTTGTTGATGTTGCTCCACAATCTTCATTTGCTTGTACTCCAATATTTATATGGCTGTATATTAGGAACTGCCAGACAATTGGGTAATGCCTTCCTTGTTGTCGAAAAAATATACTAACAGGGTTGGCTCTAATAGTTTGTTATGGAAATTTAACATTTTGTAATCAAATGTAATCAGGCGTCTTTTTGCTTATTTAGCATATTTTTAGTGTTTTATTTTTTGAACTTTTTTCAATAGCTAGCCCGGATATTTTATGAATACGCTACAATTCACGAATTATCCAGGCTAGCGTTTTAGTGGTAAAAAAAGTATCCACTGGGCAAGTTACTCATTTAACCTGGAAACAATTAAAAGTTCAGGGCATGTAGCGGTATTTATAATTAATCAGCCAAACAGAAACATTCCAAACAACTAATTTATTCAAAAAAAAAGGCCAAACCTGGTAAAGGTTTGGCCTATTATATTTTTAATTACAAAACACTATCCAAAGAGGAGTTAAATTCTAATAAATGGCAGCGTTAGCCACCCCCCTCCTGGACTAATTTAATTATTCAGAATGCCTTCAAAATCACCCAACCCATTTCCTCCAAAACTTCCACCGCCCCAACTGAAAAAACTATCACTGCTAAAGTTATCAGTAGTGCTATCTATCGCTTCTGCCGCTTCTTCAGTAGTTAAACAAGCGGTCAAAGAAAACGTTAAAATAAAAAAACAAGTTAAGAACAGGGTTTTTATCATTTTCATTTGCTGCTACTCCAATAATTAATACTTTTGTTTCTTCTGAATTGCCAGGTAATCGGGCAACTCCTTGTATTCTGTTGAAGATATACCAACAGATTTAGCTCAAATATATCGCTAGAAATATTACATAGTTTGCAAACATACAACCTATTGTTTTTTATAATATTAAAAACCTAAGAGACTTTATATCAATAACTTACCTTAAGTAAATTCGTTTAATCGAAAAAGCCCCTACATTTAAAAATATTCAGCAAAAACCACAAATGCAAGCCAGAATTGAGAGCGACAAAACACCTGGAAAACAACATCAATTCCATGATGTATTATTAATGCTACCCCTACCTAAGTCATTGATCAATCTTTTAACTAAAGATTTAACTAAGCCGGCTTAATAGCCTTACCTTCAATCACATTGGCAAACACACTAAACATTTTAGGGTGCGAATACTCCCTGATATCGCTGTACTCAAAGCCCACCCCGGAAAATAAAGATTGGGTATCTCGGGTCAGGTGACAACCACAGGCCAGCGGTTTCCAGAGCGGATTCAATGCCTTTTGAATGGAAGACATAAAACTTTTTGGCGACCTTACGTGTTCAAAAAACAACAGTGTTCCACCCGGCTTTAAAACCCGGTACATTTCTTTTGCAGCGGCTTCTGCTTCAGGAATTGTGCAAAAAACCAAACAGGCAATTGCAGTATCGAAGGAGTTGTCTTCAAATTCCAGAGCTTCGCCACCACCCACATGAAGCTTGTATTTGTCACTATTGAAACTGGATGACTCCGTAGCCAATTTTTCTACTTTCTTCTGGGCCATACCCACCATGGCTTTACAGGGTTCGACACCCACAACTTCAGTGGCTTTATCGGTGTAAAAAGGTAGATTGGCACCATTTCCTATACCCACTTCAAGCACTCTACCTTCAGCAGAAGCAATAATTGACTGTCGAGTATCCTTTACTCCGGCAAGGGCAATATCCAATGCGATAGGAAAAATTCGATCTTCATAAAAACTCATTTGGGACTCACTCTATTTTTTGTTTTATTATCGCGCATTTTAGCCGAAATCCGTAAAAAAGTCATTAACCAGTCTTTGCTTGTTGTGTCATCAGTTGATAATCTACTACGATAAAGACCCCTGGCATTTAGTCCGCCAGGTTCCTCCTTGGTAATCACACTACTACAAATAAATATCCTGCAAGATTAAATCTCTACCTGGCTGCCGGGCTAACCAGCCATACTTAGAGAAATTCACCAGGTTGGTTTAATGAAGACAGCATTACTCTTGTCAACGATATGGCGTACAGGAAAGTTCAATCTCGGTTTGTTTCTCATAATCTTGATATTGGCAACTCTGGAACCAAATGCCAGCAAATTGCTGCGCTTTGATCGACACGCTGTTGAAGCGGGGGAATGGTGGCGACTTTTTAGTGGCCACCTGGTTCACCTGGGCTGGGCACATACCTTGCTAAATCTCACGGGCCTCGGTCTGATCACCCTGATTTTTCAACGGGAGCTTTCATTTAAGAACGACAGCCTCGCCCTGTTTATTTGCTTTGTTGGCACTACAGTGGGTATTTACTATCTCAGCCCTACCATGGATTGGTACGTGGGCTTATCAGGCTCACTACACGGTTATTTAATTTACTATTTAGTCAAAGGCTATAGAATTTCACCCCCGACAACGATCCTGGCGCTAATCGTTATCGGGGGAAAAGTCATTTGGGAACACACGCCCTTGGCAGACACTTCAAGTTCGGCATTATTAATTGGCGGGGCTGTCGCCGTCGATTCACATCTTTATGGCTCAATAGTCGGTCTCATAACGGGATTGGTATCACTCTTCTACCTCAGCCCTGAAAGCCACCAAAACTAAAACGGATCAGATGGTTAAACCTAGAAACCGTTATTGAAAATAATCAAGATTTTTATCCCGGGATAATTCATCATGGTAATACTTGTATTTTATTTGTGCTTCCAGCCCATGACAGTCAACACAGAATGTACCCTTGCTACCTGTGTGGCGTAGAAAACTATCTAAAACATTTCCATCCTGATTATTTGTAGATGTAAGGGTTGTTGATTCTGGCTTGCTTGTTGTTGTATTTTCAGAAGACCAACGATGGGGGTCATGGCAGCTTATGCAGGCAATAGAGCCAAATTCGTCAATTTCATTTTTAGCATTAATTAATGGCATGGTATTTGGATCGGAACGCAATATCATTTCTTTGGTTGGATGAGAAAAATGATCAACAATGACTTTATCAGCATTGCCTTTTTTTCGATGGCAGTCCAGGCAAATTCGATCACGATCTAGCGCAGGCTCTTCACCCTGGTAGGGTTGGTATTCTCCAGCGTAGAGAAAGGGTATTTCTGGCTCACCTTGATGCATAGTATGGCAAGAGCCACAGGCCCCAACTTTTTCTGAATTATGGCCAAAGCGATTTTCTGAATTTTTTGCTGTAATTCTTAAATCATGATCGCTGTTTACCACGCGCTCATATTCTTTGTGGCAGACACTGCACAGTTCACCATCTTTGTTATTGGCATTCAGTACTGCTGTTCCTGCCTGGCCCTCATGAACACTGTGGCAGGTGAGGCAAGTGAGGGTTTTGATCTCGTTACCATTAATGGTGACGGCTTCTTCAAGATCAATGTTGACAGGATGAATACCTTTTTCACGCGCATCTTTCTTATTATCTGCATATTGGCGCGAATGACATTCTGCACAAAGCTCGCCTTTATCTGAGTCCAGAACTGTCAACGCTTTGTTGCTAGCTCCATGCACTTGATGGCAGCTTTGGCAGATCAGTGCCTGGTTGTGTCCCAGTACTGCCCCATTTTCTGATAATATTTTTGGCAAACCTTCATGCAACTTTTTTGAGCTTGCGTAAAAGTTGGCGAGAGGCTCTGGTGGCTTTTTTAGATAGGTGCCAACGGGATGATTGACTCCACTGGGTTTTTTGTTCTGTACTCTATCCAGTTTTAATTCGTGGCATTTTTCACACAGGTCACCCCCGTGATTGGGAACACGTAACCAGGGGTTTTCGTGTTGTGGGTAAAGAGTGTCGCTCTCATCATGATCCTGGGTGTGAGGGGTATGGCAGGTGCCGCAAGAGAGTTGACCATTTTGTCCTCGTAGCTTTTTATGGCTGTCTGCTAAGGGGAATTTTTCTGGCAGGTCTTCCTTAGAATCCTGTGTTTTTGTATTGCTTTGAGGGTGATGAATATCCGGGTGCTGTTCGCCTTGTCCAATGGCATGACGGGAATCAAGTATTGCACCGTGGTGGCAGCTATAGCACATACGTTTTGTGGCAACGGGTGGAACACCATCTTGTTCCCCTTCATTACCGGTGTAATCTGGCGACCAGGCAAGGTGGCAGGTATTACAGTCTTTTTGTGAAGCACTACTGCTTCGTTCAGGCAAGCTTTTAGATTGTTTGTCACTGTTTACTTGTAGCTGGAATATTTCAATGCGATTGTTACCAGCATCTGCAACATAAAGTTTATTTTTCCATACTGTTAAACCTACAGGCGCTGAAAATTTTAGTAGTTGGCCATTATCATCGCTTAATAATCCAGTTTGATGTCCCTTGTTAAAAATAGATATTGTACCGCGATAAGAGTCGCTAACAAGCATGTACTCATACGAGCCATTGTCGCTGGTATAAAAAGCCAGGCCATTAGGGCGATATAGTTCTTCGTTTTCCAGTCCGAAACGGCCTGTTTGGATAAAAGAGCGCCCCTGATGGTTAAAACTTTGTACGCGCCCATTGAGCACATCGACTACGTGCAGGTATTTGTCTGAATCAAATTTTAATTGAAAGGGGAATTGAAACTCTCCTTTTGCTTTGCCACGTTTGCCCCAGCAAAGAACTGTTTTGCCCGTTCTTTTATCTGTTCGACACACTTGGTGGTTGGCTCGATCTGCCCAGCTGATAATGTCCCTGTCCACCGTCAGCGCGACAGGTTCGGGGGGGCGTTTTCCAGCTAAGGGAATTGCGCGCAAGAACTCTCCTCGCAGGTTGAATACGGTAATTCTATGATGTCCACTATCTGCAATATAGACTTGCTTGTCGGAAATACTGATTCCCATGGGGCGCTTTAGTGTGATTTCACTACCAAAAATAAAATCAATCTCTCCTTTATGTGTATATACCACCACGCGATGGTTCACACCATCTAATACATAAGTTTGGCCGCCTTCACGTATGGCTATATCGGAAGGTTGATCCAGGTTGGTTTTGAGATGCATTGTTTTTTTTGCCACGAGGTCAGCAATAACGTTCTGTGATAGAAGTAATGAAAGAATGAGAAGACATTTTGTAAATATATGTTTCATCGTAATAATTGGTCAATTCGAATCTGATCATTCTCATTTTCAAAACGTTCAAAAAATCGAACCAGTGTATTATTATTAATTTCTTTGCGTTGTTCTGATGTAGCTCCCAGTACTTCCCAGTCAAAGATGGTTTTTTTCTGGTTATGACATTGTGAACAGGACAGACCTTTTTTTTCCAGAGGTGCGTGCAATTTGCTTTTGATACGTGCTTTATGAGATTCGCTGCCATTTTCCCATTCCTGTTTTATATTATGAAAAAATGCACTGTTATTAAGTATCAAAGCGAGGTCGTCATTGAAGAAGGGGGCAATGCGTGCACCAGGTTGTGGCGCCAGCGCTTGCGCTTTTTTAAATTGAGCCTGGTGGGCACTAATATCTTTCTTCTCATTAAATGCTTTAGTGGATTTTCGTGGCGGAATAGGGAAGCCTGTGTTATCGCCCTCATAGGCAAGCCAGCGATAATTTAATGCGTTATCTTTAGGTCTAAAATGGCATGTTTCACAGGCAATATACGCACTGTGCATATTCATAAAGGTTCGGCTACGTAAATCTTTCTGGTGAGGCAGGCTTAGGTGGCAGGTCGTACAAAGTGCCGGGGATTTGTTTTTTGGTGAAACGGTTCGTTTGTGAAAAGGGGGCACCGATAAGGGGTCGGCTATTTCGATATCCTTATACTCTTTTATCTGCTTTAGTGATTTTTTAAATACCGTTTCAGTGACGTGTGTGTTTTCTACAGCCTCTTGATATAGTGAATTAGCCAGTACGACATGAAATGGGTAAAAACCAGCAGATAGAATGAACACTTTGAGAAATATTTTTGTTAAAAGGCAATTATTTTTCATCTTCACCCTCCTTCTTTTTAATATCTGATGAAGTAGGCTCAGGCCTGGCTGTTGGAGGTTTTTTTTCAGGAGCAGGCTTTGGCTTCTCTTTCTGCACACTCTTTGCGGGTTCTTCCTTTATAGGTTCTTCCTTTATAGGTTCTTCCTTTACAGGTTCTTTCTTTACGGGTTCTTTCTTTACAGGTGCTTTCTTTACAGGTGCTTTCTTTTTAGCTTTCTTTTTTGGCTTACGCCCAATTATTTTTTCCTGAAAAGAGTCTCCTCCAATTTCAGAAAAAACAACTCCCTTTTTCTTTTCACCAAAAAAACGTGACCAGATACTTGCAGCGCCAAGAAAAAGAAGAATAGGTAACAGGATAATAAATACTTTAACCCATGTTGATTTCAATCGGGACCAATCCCATGAGGCAATGTTACTGCTGGACGGAATCATATCCATATCGTGGAGATCAGTTTCCACAAAAGGACGGTTTAAAGGGTGAGTAGCATAGGCATGGCAGTTGCTCTGGGCACAGGTCTCAGCTAAATGATCAGAGTGAGTGCTGGCTTCTTTATCTTCATCTGGCAATATGCCGTGACGAAACCCCTTCGGGGCATGACAATCTAGACAGGACGCACCTTCCATAACATCTGTGACTAGCAAACGGGCATGGAGCGTAGTTGTATAGCTGTCGCTCGCCAATATAAAACGTGGTTCAGCTTTTTCTTTGATTTTTTTGTCTTTATTGGGAATATCCCGCTCCACATCCGCCATTCGCTTATGATTGGCATGGCAGGTATTACACATTTTATTGTGATCGTTTTTATTCCAGCGAGACCCCATAAAACGTCGCAGTATATGCCCACCAAATTGCCCTAACCACACTTCACCCTGGTGACAGCTGCCGCACTCCCCATCAAGATGATCAAAGGATTCCATGAAAAGGGGTAATTTATCGGCATCGATATAGAGATCGTTGGAGTGACACTGGCGGCATGAAGGATCTTGCTCGTGATTGGCTTCCTCCAACCGATTACCTCCGGTGAGACCCTTGCTCCAGCCTTTTCCATGAACTGAACTTTTGTATTCCTCAACCACATATTGGTGGCTATAAGGTTCGCCTTGCGACGGCTCTTCTACATGGCAGGACTCACTGCAATCGACCTCCCCATTTTCCACTTTATGAGGGTAGTTTTGAATTTTACGATGGCAGTCTTTACATGGCACGCTACCATGCAGTGAGCTGTAATAATGCTGCTTGTCGATGGATGCGCTGCGTAACACACCCTCTTCGTCAATATAATCAAGTCCTTCCAGGCTATGGCAGGAAAAGCAGCCATCGGGATCTGGATGACGTTCAGCCGCATAGGCTTCTAGATTAAACAAACCAAAATTTAACAATATGCACAATGTAAATAAAAAAAACTGTCCTTCCACTACTAACCTCTTAATCATTAGCGGTTAAAGCTAATGAGCTATCTGTTATAACGGTACTTTTCATGATGGTATTTTTCATGACGGTATTTTTCATGACAGTACTTTTCATGACAGTACTTGGTGAACCTGGCTGCTGGCTTGTGCCAGGGGTTCGGGTGAAGCCTACGAACACCAGGGCCATCGCAAAAAGACTGCATAACACCAGTTTTTGCCAGTGTTGTTTTAAGCTTTCTTTTTTGTTGGGGCTGGGCTCTGTGGGCATGCGTACTGCTTCCCATTCTAAAGGAGGGAAATACTCAACGCCCTTTTTTCTTCGTTTGGGGTCTTCTTCAAGGTGAGCAGTACGCCATTCAATGGCATTCCAGTCGCAAACGTCAACACACTCATTGCAAGACATACAGGAAAGTTGATCGACCACTGCAATACGATTTTCCATTTTGATAGCACCAGTCATACAGTTTCTGGCACAAATATTACAACCAGTGCAGCGATTGCGTTCAACACGAATACGACGGGTAAATCTTAATTTGGCCCCTAGTCGATTTACAAGGCCATCCATAGCACCGATAGGACAAAGGAACTGACAATAAGCACGTCCCTTTGTTGCAAAAAAACCAAGTAGAAAGAGTAAGGCAAGGTTCACCAGGCCTACTGCTGAAAGCGCAAATGCCAAGCCCTTAGGGTTGCCGCTCATAACATCAAAGATGCGTGGTATGGTAATAAAGTTACATAGTGTACAGGCGCTGATACCGAACATGGGCATTAAAAAAACATAAGAAGAAAAATATCCGTAACGAATAGGAACCTGAGGAAGGGAGCGGTACTCTATTTTCCATTTATCACTGAATGTACGACTTATCACTTCCGGCAAGCCACCAACCGGACAAATATAACCGCACCACAATCGACCAAAGAAAAATGTCGTGATGAGTATCAGGGAAAGGATGTAGACACCTATAGAAGAAACTTGCACATTACTGGCAAAGTCCGCGGTGTTCATTCCCGGAAAATACAGGTAAAAACGACGAATGCAGACCTTACCGCATAAATCAGGGTTATCCACCAGACTGGGCAGAAATAAGAATGGTGAGAAAAATAAGGTGCATGAAAAAATAATTATCTCATACCGTAATAGCTGTCCAGTGGGGATGGATTTAATACCTTCAATTACTTTCACTTTTATTACCTTTCAAATTGGTGACAACTTTTGCACAGCGTTCCATCTTTTGCTGATGCACGGAGTAAGACTTCTGTATTAATTCGCTGGTATTTCAGTGTATGTATGCCACTACCCTCTTTGCTGAGTTGTTTTAGACGTGCGTCTTTATCCATTTGAAATACCTTATTCCAGGGATGCTCAACATAAGTAATACCTTCGTTCAAATCTGTATCATTAACCTGTGTTGCAGCAGGATTCTTTTGGTTGATAAGACCCGTTTGATGAGGTGAATGGCAAGTAACACACATTATTCGTTTTTCATTATCGAGAGGCAGAATAATGTTTAGGCTTATTTCCGCTTTACGCATAGTATCTTGCATTTTTTTATCTGGTATTACCTGATGGTTAAGGGCATTCAGATGAGGTGTTTTAAGGTGGCAACCAAAACAGAGCTTTTCTGGTGGCAGGCGAAGCTTTATCTCAGATGTACTGTCCAGGTTTTCCGGGTCTGGTGTTTTGAGATGGCAATATTTACAATCATCTTTTTTATATTGACCATTTTTGTCAAGTAATTGGTGAATGTTGGGGCGTTTATAGGCTTTTTGTTGATGGCAGCTGTAACAAAAATCACTAAACAGGGGGTAAGGCCCATTGCGGAAAAAATCAGGTGATTTTTTATCTATCTCATCAAAAGGACTTGTTTCTATATCTTTGATGCCATGACAAGTTTGACAGTCAATCTCTTTATTTTTATTCAGTGGGAAATTTTCTGGTATGCTGATCTCTGAAGAAGGGCGAACCTGTACGATATGATGCAGAGGAGGCAGCTTTAAATCTTTTTCCTGCGCTGCGTTAGCAACAAGTGGGATAAATAGAAATAGAATAAGGCAGACAAAAAGATGTGATTTCATAACCCTGCCTGTACTGCTTCACCGTGAGTATGACAAGTACGACAATCACTGCCCACCGCATGCACACCCGCTAAACCATTGCCAGTGTCGAGATTACCATCATCTAATACCACCTCCATCTGGTGGCATAAAACACAAAGCTGAGAGAAATCCCCATCACTAACCGTAACAGAGTGTGCTGGCGTTTGTAGTGAGGCATCTAGTTGGCTTACGCCTTTGTGAGAACTGTCGATAATTAATTTTTTATTGTCAGTACCATGCATGGCATGGCAGTCGGTGCAGGCAACAACACTGGGGTAACTGTAACCCGGGCGCAGACCGGCGTAAGTACGCGTGCCACTGCCTTCTACTAAACCATGTTGATCGATAAAGAAAAAAGCATCCTCTACGGCAACCAGCGGGTCATCATAGCTGCGTGGAATGATTTCAAAACCTGTCTGCTGGTGATCGCGGTTATGGCAGCGTAAACAAAACTCAGAAATTGTGTTGTAACTTGACAGGGTTTGGTTTGCATCGGTATATCCAGTGAGATCACGATTTAACTCAAAATTACCATCCATATCTGAGGCAAGATGGCAGCTTATGCACTGGGCATCTTTTGGTGATGAGCTATCACCGGCAGTAAACGTGTGTGCGTGTTGACCTTCAAGTTTTGGGGATTGTGGGAGATCCGTTTTATTGTGGCAGATTGTGCATTGGCGTTCTTCGCTTTCATAAGTGTCATTGCGTCCATGGCAGCCAGTACAGGTACTGTAACCTTTACGTTTTACAATATTGCGGATTTTGTCTGCACCTTGATGTATGGCTTCCATGGTATGACAGGCGCTACAGTCTGGCAAACCCCATGCAGTTCCGTTATCACCATGGCTTTCATTTAGTATTAAATTCCCGGTTTCAATTGAGACCGTTTTACTGGTATCGTTTTCAACGCCACAGCCACTTAACAGGAAGAGCATAAGGAATAAAAAATGAAAGCGTGATTCTTTCATTTAGAATACACCTTATGACAGTTGCTGCAATAATTGGCATTATGGCAAGTGGCGCAATTAGCAGCATTCATACGCGCATCAAAACCATGGGAGGCTCGAAATCCCAGCGGGTGTGAGCGTCGTTGTACGGGGTCACGACGAAAATGACAGTTACTACAAAAAGAATTATCAATATGGCATTGGCTACACTCACCTTCGTCCAAACCTGCATCTTCTCCATGATGGTCAATGTAATTAAAATTATGATCATTTGGCCAGATTTTTCTGGGATCTTGATGGCAGATGTCACATTCCCAGGGGGCCGTTAATTTTGCAACGTGACAATCATGGCAAATAGCTTCCAATGGTTCATTAGCGATAACATTCAATTTTTTTAACTGTTCAAGGTCAGTAACTTTGTTTTTATTAAAGGTGTGGCAAAGCATGCAGGTATCACCTTCTTTTTTCATTATTGGATCGTGGATATTGTGGGGGTAATAGATATCCTCACGTGTATTTCGTAATTCCCACCAGGTTAATTTTTTTTCTTGTTGTTCATTTTTTTTTACTTTTGTTTCTGACGATAAGTTAGATTGATCCCCGGCGTAACAGGTCATTTGAATTATTAAAATAAAAAATATCCAGAAGGGGATTTTGATCATCTTCTTTATATTCATCGTCTTTTTCATACTCATCGTTTTTTTCATAAGAGACCAGCCCGTGAACGGTCATCAAAACGATAGTTTAAACGCAGGGCAATGCGGTATTCGTCTTCTAAACGGGTGTTATTAATATAGTTGCCCTCTAAGGCAAGCCAAAATGCATTCAACATTGCTTTAAATCTAATACGGCGCTCTAGATGTATTTCGATACCTTTGCTTTGGTTATCACCTGAGATTTCCTTGTGCTGCTGCTGAAATACACCGCTAAAGCGACCTCGGGTCATTGAAGAAAGTGTTTTTTGCGTTTCAACATACAGGCTGTTCATGTATTCACCGGGCAAGATCAGGCGATCAAACTGTGTTGTCCACTGCCAACCTCTTATGCTTCGGTATTCAAAATTGCTGACAACACCGTAACCGTCGCCACCCCATTCATTAACGACTTTTCGGCCACTGAGTGAGCATGTGTAAGTATCGTTTGAAATAAATTGAACGCCTGTTTTAAATTGTGACTGATAACCTCGGGCATAGAGAAAATAAAAACGATCCTTAAAACTTGTTTCCTCTTCACTGGGAGCATATATTTGGTAGTTAAGCCTGAGGCGTATAGATGCATTTTCTTGCAAAGCAAAATCACGCAAGGCATTGATATGAACACTTTCCCAAAGGTCTTCTGAGGGAAGGTAACTACCTGAAAAAGAAAAATTCGTGGGGAAGAAAGTAATAGAAGCTTCTTGCTGAAGCCCGCGAGCCTGGATGTTGAAGCGGTCAAATGACTCGTTTTGCTCAAGGTGCTGCCAACCTATATTGCTATCAATTCTGTAGTAACTGAAAAGAGAAAACGCGCTTCGTAAATCGACACCGTAAATCGCCTTACCTTCAATAGAACGAAAATGCTCTATTCGGCTCGGTTTGCCGCCATACATAGTGAGGCTTGCGCTATCATTAGATTGTTTCACCAGAACTCCATCCAGAATATAAAAACCGGAAGCATCACTACGTTGCATACGCCCCAGTGTGAATACGCTCTGATTATTGCTAAAGTGTTTTTCCAAATAAAG
>Ga0209633_10003133_pt1 | contig 15390 bp, 15 predicted proteins | sample Cruoilmetagenom1_FD_187290 | JGI IMG/M metagenome (GOLD analysis project Ga0209633, IMG submission 187290) | Oil polluted marine microbial communities from Coal Oil Point, Santa Barbara, California, USA - Sample 1 (SPAdes) (version 2) | ecosystem: Environmental > Aquatic > Marine > Oil seeps ... | reverse complement strand
GACCGAAAGCCGCCGTGCTTCAATCTCTTATGTGCAACGTCGTCTGAAAGTAGGCTACAATCGTGCCGCATCAATGATCGAAGATATGGAAAAGGCAGGTGTTGTCAGTGCGGTTCAGTCAAATGGGACGCGTGAAGTTTTAGCTTCAGCACCACCGCCTCAGCCATGATAAGCTAATTTTGCACTCTTTATATCTTTGCAAAATTAGCAGTTAAAGAAAGTTTAAGCTTTTTTTATAGCTATTATGTTTTATTAAAGGAAAGATATGAAAAAAACAATTTTAGGTGTCACCTTATCGGCTTTTTTAGTTAGCGGTTTAAGCCAATTAGTATTATTCACACCTGTCGTCGCTGCGCCCAGTACATCGGCTAGTGATGCACGTCAGCAACTTAACCAGTTTTTTACCAAAGTAAACAGCTTGCAGGGTAGCTTTAATCAACAAGTCTACAGTAAAAAAGGCGAGGTTATCCAAAATGCGGCAGGCACATTATCATTAAGTCGTCCGGGGAAATTTCGTTGGGTTTATAAATCGCCCGACCCACAAACCATCGTTGCCGATGGTAAAAATATTTGGGTTTATGATGAAGATTTAGAACAAGTTACCATCAAACCAATGAAACAAGCCATGGCATCAGCGCCAATCGCCTTGTTAACACGCAAACAAATACCCGATGCACAATTTGTTGTAACTCCCAATGATGCATCCGGTGGTTTAAATTGGTTTGATTTAACACCTAGAAAAAAGAGTAAAGACTTTAAGCTGATTCAACTAGGTTTAAATAAAAGTGGTATTCGCCAAATGGTGATGCATGATCAGCTTGGTCAAAAAACAGTAATTCAACTGAATGTTAAAAAGAATGTACCGATTAAAAGTAATACCTTTCATTTTCAACCACCTGCGGGCGTTGATGTGATTGGTAAGGCATCGTAATTAGAGTAGAGATTTTTGATATATAAAAGCGACTTTAATAGTCGCTTTTTTTATGGGGAATTATTTCTAAAAATTAACCTAAATTAGTGTGAAAAAACAGCTGACTTCTATTATATGGTCTATATATATAAATATATCTGGATGATAGTTTGATACACGTAAAATTGATTACGGCTTCGCCGTTTGCGCAGCACTTAGAGATAATCGCTAAAAAATAATGAGGAAAATATTTATGACATGCTATGAAGAATTAAATTTACAAAACCACAAAATTACAGAACTTTCTAATGTGCTTTCTGTGTTACTTAAAGATAGATCGTTGTGCGATACCGAAACGTGTTGTTCGATCTTTTACAACTATATGGATCAAGTAAATGATCATATGAATAAAGTCGATTCAAATATGTACTCTGATTTATTGCAACACTCATCTTCGGATGCCAATATTACAGCAAATAACTTTATGTCGGGTTCCCAAGAAATTAAACGTATCATGAAAAGCTATGTAAAAAAATGGTGCGGAAAAATCAACCATGATATTTCTATTGGCAAAGGTCAGCATGATATGTTTTTACGTGAGACTGATGAAATGTTTGAGATGGTTTTAAACCGTGTTCAGGATGAGATGGAACATCTTTATCCGATGGTTAGGAAAATTAGTGCTTAACAATTGGTTGTAACATAGCCTTAAAATAAAAGCCACGTTCTAAGAACGTGGCTTTTTTATGGTTTAATCTATTTCCAGACGCTATCTATCCACGTTTCATCGTCATCATTTGAATAAAAGGTTTTATGCTTTGGCAGTTTTTGTTGTTTGTGAATATCAGTAATCTTCCAATTTGTTAGTTTGGCGAGGGTTTCAGCTTCTTTTTTAAATCGCTTGGGCAGGGTTGATTTGAAATATTTGTTACCCGCATCACATTGTGCTGGACCTTTCCATGGGTGGCGAATAACATAACGACCTTGGAAATTGGTGGTGTTTCCGGTGGTTTGGAACATTAAATCTTCAGGGAAGCTTTGGCGATCGTATCGTAAATGTAATCGAGAAATATACACCTCTTTTGGACGAGCAGGCATGATGCGTCTTGATGGTTTGTTTTGAGGGACTGGTTTTGCAGATACTTTTTTAGGTGCATCGAACCAAAATACACCGAGTTCTTTTAGTTCACTGTTGGATAGCGGATCAGCTGCACAGGGGTCGCACCAATTCATATTCCATGCGTATTCTAGAAAAACAGCTTTGTTATTGTTTTTTTCTACCTGTGTTTTGAACATGTCTTTATAAAATTGTCCAAATAATTTTTTATCTTTGATGTATTCGGGGATATCCATATCTGTAGGTAGTTTTACAGTACGGTAGTTAGTTGTTTCTACTCGACCTTTGCGGGTCAGGGCATATATAAATAGCTCTTGTTTCCCCTGCGCGTTAACAGTGCCTAGGCGAATAGGTAGCATAAACTTTTTATGGTTGTAGGCGATCTGAATAGGACGTAGTTTAGTGTAACCAGATTTATCAAACTTCTTTAAATTTACTTTTGCAACAAAAAACTTCATGCCTTGTTTTAAGTAACTGCCTACAACAGGTTCTGCGCCTTTGGGTAGTTTGTAACCTTCATCAATCAACCATGTCATTAATCCACCGCTTTCTTTGGCAGAGAGCAACAAAATATCATATTCACCTACGGTGTATTGTGCTTCGATTGTAACGCCTAGCTTTTTTGCTTTTTGTCTCATTGCGGAGCGTAGTGCTGGCTTCATTACGGGAGATGGTACTACCATCATGTCGTATTCGACAGCTACACGACAAGGGTCATCATCATGATATTCGACCAAACGTGGCGAGGTATAATCATCAAGGTGTTTAATGATCGCATTGTTTGTTATGTGAATTTGTTTTTTTTCAGCACAGTTGGCACGGGTATCACCATTGCAAAATCTTTGGCTTTTCCTTGATAATCGCTCGCCATCGTCACCACATTTCTATTACCATCGCGTACCATCACCACTTGAGATGATTTATTAAATAATGCGGTATCCGCTTTGGCAACGTAGAAACCACAGAATGCATAGAGTGGCGATGATGATATAAAAAAAGATATAAACAGTGCTGTAAAAGTAATAATTAATCGAGTAATTTTCATTTAGTATTCTCCTTGTTGATACTTTAAATGATTGATTTAGTTATTTTTTGAGTTCATTTGAATAGTTTTAGTTTTCCATCGAAAATGTTGTCCATTAAAAGCATGGTTCAAATAAATCACCAATGGCATGGATAGCGCTAATGCATATAGAAAAGCATTTGGAATATAAAAAACAAATTGTAAAACCCAGCCTAAAATAGCGACCCAAGAGCCAAAAATAATACGTCCGATTATGTTATCAGGTGTTGTCATTGGATCGGATAACATAAAAAAGGTAAAAATTAACAGCGCACCGTTTTGTAGTTGATGAATGGGAATTTGCCAAGGATCACCTAGCCATATTGAGCGTAACAAAATCAGTGTTGAAAAAATGATTAAAAAGCTGATTGAAGTCAAGAGTCGGGAGAATCCTATCAACGGTATTAACCCCAAACCTGCAATAAGTAATAAAAACCACATAGCTGACCCCATTGGCCCGGCGCAGCCCAAGCGGATGACGTAAACAACAAAACCGCTACAATTCCAATATTGGACGGATTAAAAATATGCTTGTTTTTATAACGAATTAAAAATTTGCTACTAATAGCAATGAAGCTTGCGAGTGCAACCCAAACCCAAGTACTGCTGTGAAGTAGTATTAAAATAGACAGGGTGGAATTTACAGTGCTGAGTAAATTAGTGGGAAAATTGTGATAGCGCGTAAAACCAAATTGGGTTAACACGCCCGTAATAATAGCGGCAGTTACGTGACTAAGAGGGAGCGATAACTCTAGATAAAATACAGCCCAAAATAATAAACTAATTTGGATCGTTAATTGATAATAGCGAGGATCAAATTGTGGCAAAATTGACTTTTTGGTCAATGAAGATTCAGAAAGTGTTAATGAACTATCGGGCATAATAAGTATGATTTTAAGTCTCTAATTTAGTTCAGAAATATAAATAATTTCCCATTGTTCTATGTTGGTATCCCTATTTGAGACCGTAGGGATACTGACATAATACTCTTTTGAATTGATTATGACCTTTTAATGATTCAATTTATGATTAACAATCAATTAATTCTAGGATAGCAAAGGCGCCATATATGAATAATTATTTTATTGCCATTATTTTTTTAATGGTGTCTTCGTTTCTGTTTTTTTCATTAGGACGTGATTTTGAATTAGTAATCATAATTTTAGCAACCATTCTAGGCTTTGTGATTGGTAAACTATTTGATGTAAGTAAAGAGTTAACATCTCTACGGCAAGCTTTTGCGAAAGACTGGCAACAGCGTCAAGTGGAAGACCAAGTAGCTAGTCAAGTTGATGATCAAGAAGATCATCGAGAAGATCATCGAGTAAATAGCGTAGAAAAAACGGAACAACCCTATCCTCAAAGCCAAACGATAGTTGAATCACCTATCGTTCATGAGCCTTTGAATGTAGAGCAACTAGATGAAGATGCTGTATCAGAAATTGATGAAGAAGATGTTCCTTCAGTTGCTTATGGCGCAAATAGGGCGAATGAATACAAATCGGAATCTACAGTTAGTGGTAAGCAAGAGTATGAAGAAAGTGTTTTAGATAAATTATTTGTTTCAGCTTTAGTTACTGTTAAGAACTATTTCACTGGTGGCAACCTATTTGTTCGCATCGGCATTATTATCTTATTTTTCGGTGTTTCATTCCTATTAAAGTACGTTTCAGACCGCGGTTTATTTCCGATTGAATATCGTTTGATTGCGGTGGTCGTCGGGGCTATTTTCTTATTGGTCGCTGGTTGGCGTTTACGTCATAAAAATAGTACCTACGGCTTATTATTGCAGGGCGCGGGTATCGGTATTCTCTATCTTGATATTTTTGCCGCCTATAGCATGTATAACTTAATACCTTCCTTGCCAGCTTTTGCATTGTTGTTTGTGGTAAGTATGTTTAGCGCGGCATTGGCGGTATTACAAGATTCAAAGTCGCTCGCAATTCTAGGTTTCAGTGGCGGTTTTATTGCGTCGATATTGGCATCTTCTGGTTCGAATAATCATGTTGGCTTATTTAGTTATTACGTTATTTTAAATATTGCGATTGTGGCTATTGCATGGTTTAAAGCATGGCGACCTTTGAATTTATTAGGCTTTGCATTTACCTTTATTATAGGTTCGATATGGGGTGTATTTAGTTATGCGGATCATAAGTTTGCAACCACCGAACCTTTTTTAATTGTATTTTTTGTTTTCTATGTATTGATTGCGGTGTTATTTGCCTTACGTCAGCCTCCTAAACTGAAGGGTTATGTAGATGGCACATTATTGTTTGGCGTTCCACTTGCCGCGTCTGCTTTGCAATATTCTTTGGTTAAAGACTTTGAGTATGGTGTTTCACTTTCTGCGTTTGCTATGGGTGCATTCTATATGGTGCTGTCATGGTTTATTTGGAAGAGAAAGGGCGATGGTTTAAAACTATTAGCTGAAGCATTTTTAGCGCTGGGCGTTATCTTTGCATCAATGGCAATTCCGTTTGCGCTAGCGCCCACTCAAACTGCTGCAGCATGGGGCTTAGAAGGTCTCGGTTTATTATGGCTGGGTTCTCGTCAAAATCGTTTATCGGTGAGAGGTTTTGGTTTGTTCTTGCAATTAGCCGCAGGTTTCTTTGTATTAGCGCGCCAAGATTTTTCGCAGGACAGTGCTTTTCTAAATGGCACGTTTATCAGTTCGATGATGATGGCGATTGCGGGTATTTTATCGGCACGTTTATTATCAATTCCGTTTAAGGGACAGCATAAATGGGAAAAAATCCTCAGTCCTTATTTATTAGGTTGGGGATTGCTATGGTTGTTTGGCGGATTTGGTGATCAAATAGCAAGGCATTTTGCAGATCATTGGGTGGTTTCAAGTTGGATAATTTTGGCAGCAGTTGTTAGTTTTATATTGGCCCAAGCGGCCCTACGATTAAAACCAGAATGGAAACAAGCTTGGATTGCCGCGAGTGTATTGTTGCCAGTGATGGTGCTTGCTCTGTTTGCGCAATTTGTCATACAAGGACATCCTTTTAAATATAATGGATGGATTGCATGGCCATTGGCGTTTGCATCGTTCTATTATTTCATGCGCAAGCTAGAACAGGGTCAGAATGTATTGACTCGTTTTCAGTCCATATTCCACACCGTTGCGATGCTACTATTTGTTGTTGTAGTGACCCTTGAAGGTGCTTATCAATTATCGACTAATCTTAATATCAAATCAGACTGGTTGAATGTTTGGTACGCAGTTCCCGCAATTATTGCGTTGTGGTTAATCATAAAGAAACCACTTTGGCCGTTTTCTTCAAAGCTCAATCAATCATTGTTAAACACAGGACTGGTCGTATCTGCATTCCTAGTTTTATGGGGATTTTTCGCGTTAATTTCTGAGGGAAATTCACAGCCATTGCCTTGGATTCCACTCTTGAATCCATTAGATATTACCCTTGGTGTTGCTTTAATTAGCTTATTTAAGTGGTGGCAAAAGATGAGTCCAAATTTATCGGAAAGCTATTTGGCAAACTACAGCTCTGAAAATAAACTATTTAATACACGTGTGGTGCTGATTGGTTTTGGTTCTTTGTTCTTTTTATGGCTGAACTTCACTTTATTTAGAGTTGCATTCCATTGGTTTGGGGTTAGTTACTATCCTCATGGATTATATAATTCAAGCCTAGTACAGTCATCTATGACTATTTTATGGGCGATCACGGGTTTATCATTAACGGTTTATACTAGTCGAAAAAACCTGCGCAATTTATGGATGATCGGTGGTGGATTGTTGTGCTTGGTGATATTAAAACTATTTGTGATTGATTTGTCTGAACTAAGCAATTTGGCACGTATTATTTCATTCTTGGTCGTGGGTGTATTGTTGACCAGTATTGGCTATTTTGCGCCACTGCCGGATAAATTGGAATCTACAGATAAACCTGAAACAGCTAACGATAAGGACATCCTACATGGCTAATATAGCTAAATTTCTGATAAATGCTTTGATCGTATGTAGCGCATTATTTGCTGTAAATTTTGCGTGTGCGGAAGCGTCACCAGTGCATTTACAAAAAATTACGGTAGATGATTTTGTTTATGAAGCGACACTATCGAATGCGACTAGCTCTTTGCGCCAAGTGGCATTACCATTAAGTATATATGAAAATATTGCACGGAAAGATCATGGTGATTTACGGGTGTTCAATAGTGATAATCAAATCGTTCCGCACCAATTTATTCGCGTAAATACAGTAGATACACAACAACAGCACGATCTTAAGTTTTACCCTTTCAGTAAAGAACAAGCGGCGAACCCTAATAATGTTCGAGTGGTAATTAGTCAAACAATGGGGAAACAACATCTTGAAATTAATCAGCAGTTAAATGGCTCTAAAACAACTAATTTCCCTAAAGTACAAAATGAATATCAATATATTATTTTAAATGAAGTAGAAGGCAGTAAAGACAAACGAGCCTTGTGTAAAATTAAATTGGATTGGGTGCAAACCAAGCCAAATATGATTTTACCATTACGTTTGGAAAGCAGCGATGATTTGCAGAAATGGTACAACTTAAGTCGCACGCTGAATGTCTCAAAGCTAGATTTTTCGGGTTCTCAGATTGTAAATAAGGAGGTTAAGTTTCCTTGTACTACGCAACAATACTTGCGTCTAACATGGTTGAAGCCAGAGCAACGAAATCATCTTAATAAGGTTTACGGTATTTATGCTCAACAAGGAAAACAAACAATCGAAACCGCTGTTTTAAGCAAACCACATTATGATGCTAATGGACATTTATTATTTGAGAATGGGCTTAATATAGCCTTATCTTCAATGGCGTTTGTTTCTTTGCAGGATAACCTTTTGATCAAAGGCAGACTTTTTTCACGTAATAATGAATCAGATTCATGGCGATTTCGTCAAAATATCTTGCAATACCGCTTATCAATTGCAGATGCTAAGTTAAACAGTAAACCATTTTCTTTACCACAAAACAGTGATCGTTATTGGAGATTGGAATTGGTTAACGAAGGTCAGTTAAGTGCCAATCAATTACCGGAAATACAAGGACGCTGGCAACAGGAGAAACTCGTTTATCTAGCGCAGGGTAAAGGACCATTCAAACTGGCGTATGGAAACCCAATCGTAAAGCCTGCGAATAATACAGGGCTGTCACAGTTAATTCAGAGTGTGAATGATTCTGGTACTGCATTTGAACAAGTTGAAGTAAGTAACCCACATAAAGCGAGAGAATTAGCGAAAATTGAAAAGGAAATACCGTGGGAAAAAATTGGTCTTTGGGCATTATTACTTATTGGTACAGCGGTGCTGGGGTATATGGCATTGAGTTTGTATCGGCAAATGGGTGAAAATAAAGAGTAGTGGCAAACACCGCAATGCGTATAATGCCGAGCTACTTATTTTAATCAATTTTTAGAATCACAGGATATAACATGGCAAGCAAACCCAGTAAAACCTTAGAAACATTTCCTAACCCAAACACAGAGCGTGATTTTACGATTCGTATTAATTCGCCAGAATTTACCTGTCTGTGTCCAATGACGGGGCAACCTGATTTTGCTGATATAACGCTTGAATATGTTCCCGATGAATTATGTGTGGAGCTAAAAGCACTCAAAATGTATTACTGGTCGTTTCGAGATGAAGGTAAATTTCACGAAGCAGTAACCAATGAAATTTTGTCTGATCTAGTTAAGGCGATTAATCCTCGTTTTATGCGTGTAACCGCTGATTTTAACGTGCGTGGTGGTATTTATACGGCTGTGGTCGCGGAACATCGACAAGAAGGGTGGCAAGCACCAGCAATGGTTGAGTTGCCGTAGAGTTTCTGTGAATAGATTGTAAATGGAAACGCTATTTGCAGGTATTGATTTAGGTACATCAGGTGTTCGTCTTGCCATTATTAATGCAGACAAACAATTAAAATCCAATACCTTTATTCGTTATGATCAAGCACAAAAGCAGTCGCCTGAATTGTGGTGGCAAAGCGTTCAACAACTTTTATTTGACCTACCGGATGATCTAAAATCACATTTACAATCTTTAGCAATTGATGGTACATCTGGCACAATTCTATTAACGGATAAACAAGGAACGCCGACATCACGCGTTCTGATGTACGATGATTTACGTGCGACAAAAGAAGCCGATTTAATAAAACAACATCTACCGGAAGACAACGGCGGGCAGGGGGCTTCTGGCTCATTAGCGCGTTTATTGTGGTTGTTAAAACACGATGCAAGTGCTAATCACCATCATGCCGTACATCAAGCTGATTATATTTTAGGAAAACTAAGTAATAATTTTAGTTTAAGTGATGAAAATAATTGCTTAAAACTAGGCTTTGATGTTGTAAACATGACATGGAATCAAGATGCAATGCAGTCGTTAGGCATCGACTTATCATTATTGCCCGAAGTATTTCCTGCGGGAACCCTTGTTGCATCTATTCATAAAGCACAAGCGTCGAAACTGGGTTTGCCCGAATCATTACAATTAGTAACGGGTACAACCGATAGTATTGCGGCGTTTATCGCAACGGGCACACAACAACTAGGCGAAGCAGTTACCTCATTAGGCAGTACGCTGGTGGTTAAACTATTGGCAGATAAGCCAATATTCTCTGTAAAGTACGGTGTTTATAGTCATCGCCTGGGTGATCAATGGTTGGTGGGTGGCGCATCCAATTCTGGTGGGAAAGTGTTGCGTCACTATTTCTCTGAACAAGAAATGGATGCGATGACATCACAGCTATCGCCGTCTAAACTGATGGGTTTGGATTACTATCCTTTACTGAAAGAGGGTGAACGTTTTCCCGTTTCTGATCCACAAAAACAAGCACAATTATCGCCACGCCCAGATGCCAATATTGATTTCTTTCAGGGGATGTTGGAAGGCATTGCAACGATAGAAAAACAAGCTTATCAACGTTTGCATGATTTAGGCGCGCCGATAGTAAAATCAGTACGAAGCGTCGGTGGCGGTAGTAAAAATGCTGCATGGACTAAGATTCGACAACAACAATTATATGTAGAAATGATTACGCCAGAATATAGCGAGGCATCTTATGGTGCAGCACTTTTAGCGTTAAAAGGTTTTATTACAGGAATAAAAAATGATTAAAGGTTTTTTACAAGGGATTCGCTATGCATTCAGTGGGTTTTCTCTAATTACAAAGAAAGGCATTCGTCCATTTGTGGTGTTGCCACTACTCATCAATATCGCTGTATTCTCGCTAGCAATTTGGTTTGCTGTGGGACAATTTACAGAGGTAATGGATAAGCTACTGGGTTATTTGCCGACGTGGTTACCAGATTTTATAACATCCGCATTGGAATATTTATTATGGCCACTGTTTGCCGTGTTGATTCTAATCGCGGTTTATTACACTTTTACGATTTTTGCCAATTTATTGGCAGCACCGTTTAATGCGCTGCTGGCAGAACGGGTGGAACAGAAATTGAACGGTTTACCCGTGCCCGAATTTAAAGGATATAAAGCATTGGCAGGCACGATTGGAAAAACCATGGCAAGCGAATTTAAGAAAGTATTGTATATGCTCAAATGGATTCCAGTTCTTTTAATTATCAGTATTATTCCAGTGGTGAATTTTATCGCACCGTTTGCATGGGCGGCTTATGGTGCATGGATGTTATCACTACAATACACCGATTATGCAATGGGGAATCATGAACTCTATATTAAAGATGAATTACCGTTATTACGACAAAATAGAGCAATGGCACTCGGCTTCGGTGGCATTTTAACAGTCTTGATGATGATTCCTGTGGTCAATTTTTTTGTTATGCCAGTAGGCGTTGCAGGTGGTACGGCATTTTGGGTGAAAAAATTATCTAACGGTTACAAAACTAAGCAACTAAATTAATAAACTATAAATATGAATACGATTCAAACACAGGGCTTTATTCAATCTAAAAGACAATTATTGTTAATTAGTATCACCTTGATCGCGTTGGTGTCGATGTTCTTTGTCGCTCCGATTGCACAGGATTTGTCATATCATCAATTTGCTGATCAACAAACCTTGTTTTCAATCCCACATTTTTGGAATGTGGTCTCTAATCTTCCCTTTATCTTGGTTGGGATATTAGGTTTAAGTGTGCTTCGTAAAAAACAGACAGAAACAACCTTTTTATCAGGAACAATGACCGAATTAACAATGGCGTACTTCACCTTTTTTATCGGTGTATTTTTAACGGGTTTTGGCTCATCTTATTATCACTGGAATCCTGTTAATGCGACTTTGCTGTGGGATAGGCTCCCCATGACTATTTCATTTATGGCATTTTTTACGGTGATCATTGGCGAAAATATTTCCATTTCATTAGCTAAGAAGTTGTTCTATCCCTTGCTTACTCTGGGTATTACTTCTGCCGTTTATTGGATAATAACTGAATCCAACGGTGCAGGTGATCTACGCCCCTATGCCTTAGTACAATTCTTACCCGTATTGTTGATTCCGTTGATACTATGGTTATATCCATCACCATTTAACGGACAACGCTACATTGTATATGTGATTGGTGCTTATGTAATCGCAAAACTTATGGAGCATTTTGATCATCAAATATTAGAAATTTTGGGCGTTATGAGTGGTCATGCAATCAAACACGTGGTTGCGGCGGTGGGGACGTATTATTTTTATTTGGCATTGAAGCGACGCAAAAGAAATAGTTAAAGGAAAACGGCTACAGTTTAATGGAATTTAAAAGTTTCACCGAGTGGAATCTGCTACCACAAAGTAGTGATACGCTTTTTTCCATAGGAGAAAAAGACAGCCTTTTTTTTTCGCGTCCATGGTTTGAAAACCTAGTTATTACTGCTCTTAAAGATGGTGAGAGTCTATTGCTGGTTTGTATCGTTGATCAAGACAAAGTACTGGCAATTCTGCCACTAATAACACGTGATAAAGAATGGCGTTCCCTCAACCATATATATACATCGCTTTTTACTTTGTTGATGGAGAAAGATAACCAACAAGAAATCATTCGCTGTTTAGCCAAGGGTTTAAGTCAACTTCCATTCGATTCTTTAGAGTTAGGCCCCGTCGCAGAAGATGATAAGAATATCAATCGTTTGCGCGATGCTTTGGAGTCTTATAGCTTCTCTTCTATGCGCTATGCACAATTCTTTAACTGGTATCATCCATTGCAAGGTCAAACATTTGCAGACTATATGGCGGTGCGTTCATCAAGGGTTCGTAATACTATCGCACGTAAACAACGCAAACTTGAACGTGAGCGGGGTTACGAGATTAAACTTTACACGAAAAGTAACGTACAACAGGCAATGGCAGATTTTCATATCGTTTATAAAGCGAGCTGGAAAAACACGGAACAATATAGAGATATAATGGAGGGGTTTATCAGTCGGTTTTCAATATTAGATTGGACAAGACTTGCGATTCTTTATATTGATAATAAACCAGTCGCCGCACAAATCTGGTTCGTGTTACATAACAAAGCTAGTATCTTTAAGCTAGCGTATGACGAAGCTTGGAAGCGATACTCACCCGGTTCAATTCTCACCCAATACCTGATGGAAACTGTAATTGATACCGATAAAGTAGAAGAAATTGATTTTCTAACAGGTAATGATCGTTATAAGCAAGAGTGGATGTCAGAGCGTAGGCAACGATGGAAAATGGTTATTACACATAAACCTACGCCTAAAAAAAGAGGCAATCCGTTTATTAACTTGATGAAAAACTGGCTGAATTAGATTTCACCCTATACTTCAACACTATGATAAACATTCTGCACATCATCGTTATCATTTAATAATTCTAATAGAAGCTCAAATTTTTCTTTGTCTTCGTCGTTGCTTAATGGCGCAGTATTATGTGCAAGGTATTGAATTTCATCGACTTCAAATTCAATGCTATCAAACGCATCGACTAATGCTTTATGTGCTTTTCCGTATTCGGTATTGGGAGCAAATACGGTAATCATGCCATCTTCAATTTCAATATCGCTAACATCAACATCGGCTTCCATTAAAGCCTCTAGTGCGGCATCTTCGTCATCGCCTTTAAATACGAAAATAGCGGAATGGTCAAAAAGGTGCTTTACTGTGCCGGGTGTGCCGAGTTTTGATTTAGACCGAGTAAAACATTGGCGCACATCACCAAAGGTACGATTTGGATTATCGGTTAAACATTCAACCAGTACCGTACAGCCTTCTGGTCCGAAGCCTTCATAAAGTGCAGGAGAGAAATCTTCACCGCCACCGCCTTTGGCTTTCTCAATCGCTTTATCAATTACATGGGCGGGAACTTGATCTTTCTTAGCGCGATCTATGAGGCTACGTAACGCGAGATTCCCATCAGGGTCAAAGCCACCAGCTTTTGCACAAACATAGATTTCACGACCGTATTTACTATAAACCTTGGCCTTCATATCAGATGTTTTTGCCATGGATTCTTTGCGGTTTTGGTAAGCTCTGCCCATTGGTATTCTCTTGCTAGATTAGTGAGGTGCAAATTTTACACAGAAGTGGTGATTTAAGGAAGCTCTCGTATCCCTTAAAAAAACGATAAATTTGATAGCTTTTGAGCAGTCTCGATAATAAGAACACAGTCTGTGTTAATACTTGACTGTTATTATCAAGTATTCTAATATCCCGCTCATATCAAGTCCTCAACCCCAAGAGTGAAATAAATGAAACTGACAACTAAAGGACGTTATGCTGTCACTGCGATGTTGGATTTATCGTTACATAGTACCAAAGGCCCTGTGTCTTTGGCAGAAATATCTGAGCGTCAGAACATCTCCCTTTCTTATCTTGAACAACTTTTTTCTAAACTGCGCAAACAAGGTCTAGTTAATAGTATGCGTGGTCCTGGCGGCGGTTACAGTTTAAGTCGTGACCCTGATGATATTGCTATTTCAAATATCATTATGGCAGTAGATGAAAATTTAGATGTGACTAATTGTGGAAATGCTGCAGGTGGTTGTCAAGAAAACAATAAGCGTTGTTTAACACATAATTTGTGGATGGATTTGAGTAATAGAATTCAGACTTTTTTGGATGATATTTCGCTACAGGAAATGATGTCGCGACGAGATGTACTTGAAGTTGCTACACGCCAAGATATGAACCATCGTAATGAACATGATGTGATTAATTTAGAATCTAGATAAAGACTAGCTTTGCTATAAACAGGATTTAAAATGAGTGATTTAAAAACCCCAATTTACATGGACTACTCGGCTACTACCCCAACCGATAAACGCGTTGCGGATAAAATGTCGCAGTATTTAACCATTGATACCGCATTTGGTAATCCTGCTTCGAGCAGTCATACCTTTGGCTGGGATGCGGATGATGCAGTTAAGCAGGCACGTCAAGATGTAGCTGATTTGATCAATGCGGACGCCCGTGAAATCGTTTGGACCAGTGGTGCAACCGAATCGGATAATCTTGCGATTAAAGGTGCAGCACATTTTAATGTGCGTAAAGGAAAACACATCATTACGATGAAAACCGAACATAAAGCGGTACTTGATTCCTGTCGTCAACTTGAGCGTGAAGGCTTTGAAGTCACCTATCTTGACCCGAAAGATGATGGTCTGCTTGATATTCAAGTATTAAAAGATGCGATTCGTGACGATACAACGGTTGTATCTGTTATGCACGTGAACAACGAAATCGGGGTGATTCAAGATATTGCCGCCATTGGTGAACTTTGTCGTGAAAATAAGATTGTATTCCACGTTGATGCAGCGCAAAGTGCAGGCAAAGTACCTATTGATTTAGGCGAGCTTAAAGTGGATTTAATGAGCTTTTCTGCTCATAAGATTTATGGTCCAAAAGGCATCGGAGCGTTGTATGTGCGTCGTAAGCCACGTATTCGAATTGAAGCACAAATGCACGGTGGCGGACATGAACGTGGTATGCGTTCAGGAACACTAGCCACACACCAAATTGTAGGTATGGGTGAAGCATTCAAAATTGCAAAAGCAGAAATGGCAACCGAAAATGATCGTCTTCTTATGATGCGTAATCATCTTTACGATGGTTTCAAAGATATGGAAGAAGTATATGTAAACGGCGATCTTGAAAAACGCATCGCAGGTAATTTAAACATCAGCTTTAACTTTGTAGAAGGCGAAAGTTTAATGATGTCACTCAAAGGTATCGCAGTTTCATCGGGTTCGGCTTGTACCAGTGCATCACTTGAGCCAAGTTATGTACTTCGCGCATTAGGTAGAAATGATGAATTAGCGCACAGTTCGTTACGTTTTACTATTGGACGTTTTACAACAATGGAAGAAGTTGATTA
>Ga0209633_10003132_pt1 | contig 15390 bp, 15 predicted proteins | sample Cruoilmetagenom1_FD_187290 | JGI IMG/M metagenome (GOLD analysis project Ga0209633, IMG submission 187290) | Oil polluted marine microbial communities from Coal Oil Point, Santa Barbara, California, USA - Sample 1 (SPAdes) (version 2) | ecosystem: Environmental > Aquatic > Marine > Oil seeps ... | reverse complement strand
CCCCTTCGGGGTCGCTAACGCGGCCCAAATTGGCTCCCGGCCAATTTGTCGATCATTTGAGGCGAATAGTGGGCCTATTTAACAAAAATGATCGGGAAATCTGGCCAATCAGGCTCGTCCGCAGTAGATCAGTCCATTCTCGGACAGCCTCCTAGGGCGTGCGTCTTGCACTGATGGCAAGATGAGCTCACTCAGCAACGATTGTTTTCTTCGTGCATTGCTGGGCCAGCCGGTTGAGCGGACACCGGTATGGATGATGCGGCAGGCCGGGCGTTATTTGCCGGAATATCGGAAAATCCGTCGGCAGGCAGGCAGTTTCCTGAACCTGTGCACCAATCCCGAATTGGCTTGCGAGGTGACGCTGCAGCCATTGGCGCGGTTTCGGTTTGATGCGGCGATTCTGTTTTCGGATATCTTGACGATTCCGGACGCAATGGGTTTGGGACTTTATTTCAACGAAGGTGAGGGACCGAAATTCGAATTTCCCGTACGACGATCTGCTGACATCCGGAAACTGGCAATTCCGGACCCTGGAACCGATCTGCGTTATGTGATGGATGCGGTTCGGCTGATCAGAACAAGCCTCCAGGGCCGGGTGCCGCTGATCGGGTTTTCGGGTAGCCCATGGACATTGGCCACCTATATGATCGAAGGCGGCAGCAGCACAAATTTTCGGTTGGCAAAAGCTTTGCTCTATGAACAGCCGTCACTGATGCATCTTTTACTCGAGAAGCTGTCCGAGGCTGTCGCTCGTTACCTCTGCGCGCAAATCGAAGCGGGCGCCCAGGCTGTCATGCTGTTCGATACCTGGGGCGGCATTTTGAGCACTGAAGATTACGAACGGTTTTCCTTGCAGTATTCAAGACGTATTGTCGAGGCGCTTCCCAGGGAAAGTGATGGGCGCACCGTTCCGACGATTCTCTTTACCAAGGGAGGAGGGCAGTGGCTGGAAGCTATGGCGGATGCTGGTTACGACGCGCTTGGACTGGATTGGACGACGGATATCGGACGGGGACGCATTCGGGTTGGACAGCGTGTTGCCCTGCAAGGCAACCTGGATCCGGTCGTTTTGTATACGTCGCCAGAAACGATACGTCGCAAGGTTAAAGATGTCCTGGATCGATATGGCTCCGGGCCCGGCCATGTTTTCAATTTGGGCCACGGAATCGCGCCGGACGTCGACCCGGAGCATGTTCATACTATGGTCGAAGCGGTTCACGCATTCAGTCGACGCGATCAATGAAGCATGTCGGCTTGATTTCAGCTGTCATCATACCGGGCTGTCTCTTGGGATTCGTTGAATTCGGAGAGAGTCCGGTTCTTGCACGAATGGCGGCGGTTGCGGTGATGATGGCGATCCTCTGGGTGACCGAAGCCATTCCGCTGGCTGCAACGGCCCTGCTGCCTCTTATTCTTTTTCCATTGCTTGGCATCGCTTCGGGCAAGGTTGTTGCCAGCCAATATATGAATTCGACGGTGTTTTTGCTCGTCGGCGGTTTTATGATCGCGCTGGCAATGCAGCGCTGGAACCTGCATAAACGGATCGCATTGACCATATTGGCTCGTTTCGGCACTCAGCCGACGCGGTTGATGCTTGGTTTCATCGTTGCCACGGCCGGTCTGTCCATGTGGATCTCCAACACCGCGACCACGTTGGTGATGCTGCCGATTGCGCTGGCGATTCTTTCCCGTTTCGAGCAGACGGTATCGGCTGATGAGGCGAGACGGTTCTCGGTCGGACTGCTGTTAGCCATCGCTTATTCGGCGTCGATCGGCGGAATGATGACGCCGGTTGGAACGGCGCCCAATATGGTTTTTTTGCGCGTTTACGAAATCGGCAGCGAAGGCGTCGATCCCGTCGGGTTCGCCCAGTGGATGCTGATGGCGATGCCGGTTGGTGCGCTGATGTTAACCGCAACGGCGTTCTATATTGGAATGCGATTCTTCAGAAAGATACCGGCATCCGATGCGGTCGCTCAGGTGGTCATCGAAGAGCGGCGGCATTTAGGGCCGGTTCGATACGAAGAGAAAGTGGTGCTGGTCGTATTTGCCATCACTGCACTCCTGTGGATTACACGTAAAGACCTGCAGCTGGGAAGCGTGGTTTTTCCGGGGTGGCAGCAGATGATGGTTTTCGGTGGTCTGTTTGATGATGGCACGATCGCGATCGGAATGTCGCTCTTGCTGTTTTTGATTCCAGCGCGGAATCGCGATGGTACAAGAACGCGTATTTTGGACGAAGCGGTGTTTTTGCAGCTTCCCTGGCCAGTGGTGATTCTGTTCGGCGGCGGTTTTGCGCTGGCTTATGGCTTTGTCGAGAGCGGTTTGTCCGGCTATCTGGCCGGGCGGCTGCAAGGGCTCGAACAGGCTGGGCTTGTGCCAATGATTGCTGCGGTTACGACCGGCATGACATTTCTGACCGAACTGACTTCGAATACGGCGACCACACAGTTGGTATTGCCGATATTGAAATCGGTCGCTGAAGCCATGCGTTTGTCGCCCCTCTGGCTGATGCTGCCGGCAACATTGGCGGCATCGTGCGCCTTCATGTTTCCGGTTGCGACGCCGCCGAACGCGATTATTTTCGGCAGTGGAAAACTGCATGTGATCGATATGGTCAAAACCGGCCTGGCGCTGAACCTGGCAGGGATTCTCATCATCGTTGCGGTTATTCTGCTTGTGGTCCCGGGTCTGTTCGGCATTAGTGAGTAAACGGATATCCGAGATGGCAAGTGATCTTTATTCAGAGGACACCAGGCACTACGCTGACACGGCCTTCTGTTTCCTGTCTTCTGTCCTGTTGATAAAGCCATGAAGATGAGTCCCCGGGAATTTGAACAATGGGCATCGAAGCGTCTGACGCTGTTGGGTATGTCGGGTGTCGGAAAAACCACTTTGGTCAACCACCTGCCCAAGGAGAAGTGGTTTCATTACTCCGGCGATTACCGTATCGGCACTAAATATCTCGAAGAGCCCATCTTGGACAACATCAAGCGTCAGGCAATGGAAGTACCGTTCCTGCGTGATCTGCTATTGTCCGACTCCATCTATATATGCAGCAACATTACTGTTGAAAACCTGGCGCCGGTTGCGACATTTTTGGGTAAGATTGGCGATCCGCGGCTCGGTGGTCTGCCGCTGAAAGAGTTCAAGAGAAGGCAGGCGCTGCACCGGGAGGCGGAGATTGCAGCTATGAAGGATGTTCCGGAATTCATTCGAAAGGCCGAAGAGATCTATGGCTACAGCCATTTTATCAACGATGCCGGAGGCAGTGTTTGTGAACTCGACTGTCCGGAGGTGATCCGTACTCTGGCGAAGCATACTTTGATCATTTACATCAAGGCATCGTCCGAGATGGAACAGATGCTGATCGAGCGCGCCGCCTCGGACCCCAAACCCCTCTATTACCGAGAAGCCTTTCTGGATGAGAAGCTGGCTCAGTTTTTAGCGGAAAAAGCGTATAACAGTCCCGACGAGATGCCACCGGACGAATTCGTGACGTGGGTCTTTCCGGAACTGTTCCGCTCGCGACTGCCGCGTTATCAGGCGATTGCCGACGAATTCGGGTATGTGGTGGATGCCAGAGACATTCCGGATGTGCGCGACGAACAGGGTTTTATCCGGCTTATCGCAGAAGCGATTGCCAGTAAGCGGCAATGAAAGTGCACGGCAGCGCGAAGGCAACTGGAGCGTCGATCATGCAGGCAGGGGAGAAAGGCAGCAGATCCTGCAACCTGTCACCTGCCACCTGTCACCTGTTACCCGGCGGAGGATAGAAACATGCCGCTGGTTGCCCATACGAAGTTGCCGACTTTCGACCGCCTGCGTGAGGAAGGTCAGCACATATTGTCGCCGGACTATGCGGCGCATCAGGATATCCGTGAGCTGCACATCGGTCTTTTGAATATGATGCCGGATGCTGCACTGGCGGCAACGGAGAGGCAGTTTTTTCGTCTGCTCGGGGCGTGCAATCAGATCGTACAGTTTCGTATTCACCTGTTTACGGTCGAAGGTTTGGAACGAAGCCAGGAAGCTCAGGACTATATTTCCCGCTATTACGAGCCATTCGAGCAGATTCAGAATGAGGGCCTTGACGCACTGATCGTGAGCGGTGCGAATGTCACGCACCCAAGGCTGCCTGAGGAGCCGTTCTGGAGGCCGTTGACGGAAGTGTTCGACTGGGCCAAGTCGAATGTGACTTCGATTCTTTGTTCCTGTTTGGCGACGCATGCCTTGATTCAGTACTGCTACGATATCGAGCGCACCCACCTCGGGGAGAAACGTTGGGGGGTTTTCCCGCATCGGGTTGTCGAGCGCCGACACCCGCTGGTCAGTGACATCAACACGCGATTCGATGTGCCCCATTCCCGATTCAATGAAGTGTTTCGCGGCGATATGGAAGCGGTCGGATTGAAGGTTCTGGTCGAAAGTGAACAAGCCGGCGTACATCTGGCGGTGAGTCCGGATCTGTTTCGGGTGGTTTTTTTTCAAGGGCATCCGGAATATGATGCGATCAGCTTGATGAAGGAATACAAGCGGGAAATGCTGCGCTATAGCCAAGGCGAAAGGGATGATGATCCACCGTTCCCGGAGAACTATTTCAACGCGAATGCGGTGCACATTCTTGAAGAATACAGAGAGCGTATCGTTGCGGCCAAACGATCCCGCCGATCATTTCCGGAATTTCCTGAGCGGTTGCTGATTCCATATCTGGACAATACCTGGCGGGATACGGCAAAGGCGGTATTCAATGACTGGCTGGGGCTTATCTACCAGCTCACCGATCAGGATCGCCGTATACCGTTTATGAAAGGCATCGATCCAGACAATCCCCTGAATCTGGCTTTGGATTGAAGCGGTGTAGGGTGGAACGCGAAGCGGTTCCGCCATCAGGAATCAGGGGGCGGGGATCGGGAATCAGAACGGATGAGTCTATTTTCTGGTTCCTGATCCATGGTTTCTGGGATGGCGACCTCAGCACAGATCAGATCGACCTCTGCTGCCGGTTGGTTCTTTTGCATGCGGAATCCGCGCATTTCCAAAACACCTTTGGTATTCAAAGAGATAATCAGATACAGCGCTTCAGGATAATTCACCGAGGCCAGGTCTGTGGCCGATGGTTCGGCCGGGCTTTGGGGGTGCGAATGATAGATGGCGAACAATTCTTCGCCGCGCTCGCGCATGTCGCGCATGTCCTCGACCTGTTGCCGGGGATCCAGCTCATAACGGACGGCAGGCGATGGTGCAACATTTTTGACTGGATAACAGGTGGTCGGTATGCCGTGACGGCTACCGATCAAGCCGCACACCTCGAGATCCGATGATGTCTGGGCGAGATGGAGCAGTTGGTTGGTCAATTTCCGCGGCAGTTTTATCAGCTCTTTCGACATGGCTGGGTTGTTTAACTTATTCATTGTTCGGGTATCTGGGCGGATGTGACGCGAAGATGCCCCTGCAGATCACGATGTGCAGCGATGTTGCTGTATCCAAAAGATGATAACAGATTGTTTAGAGCTCCTGCTTGAGCGTAGCCGTGCTCCAGCAAAAGGCGGCCGCCTGGTTTGAGTCTTCGTTTTGCCTGGCGGGCGATCGTATTCAGCGCGGCCAGCCCGTCGTCGCCGGCCGTGAGGGCGGTGCGCGGTTCGGCACGGACGTCTCCTTGGTCGAGATAGGGGTCGTTTTCAGCGATGTAGGGCGGGTTGCTGACGATCAGATCGAACGTCATCGCAGGAATCGAATCGAACCAGTTGCTGAGGAAAAATGACACATTGATTGTGTTGTGGCGGGCCGCATTTGCTGTGGCAACAGCCAATGCCCGTGGGCACAGATCGCTGGCTATAAGCTGGCTGTTGGAGCGCTCGGCGGCAATAGTGACGGCGATTGCTCCGCTGCCGGTGCCCAGGTCTGCGATGCGGTAGGGCGCACCGGTGGGGATGAGCGACAACGCCAGCTCGACCAATTCTTCGGTTTCCGGGCGCGGGATCAAGACCGACGGGGATACGGTGAACTCGCGCGACCAGAACTCTTTTTTGCCGGTCAGATAGGCGATCGGCATGCCGCTGGCGCGCTTTTCTACAGCGGTCCGAATTCGCAGCGTTTCGTCCCGGGTCAGGGTCTTTTCCGGCCAGGCACGCAGGTAGGAACGGTTCCTGCCCAGTTCGTGGGCGATCAGCACCTCCGCATCGAGGCGGGCCGATGGCGTGGTATCGCACAATCGATCGACCGCCTCGGTCAGTGCGCTCCGTATCGTTGTCACCTCATTCGTTACCCAGCTGGGTGAGCTGTTCCGCCTGGTGTTCGTTGACCAGCGGGCCGATGACAAGGTCGAGATTGCCTTGAAGAATGTCGTCCAGTTTGTAGAGCGTCAGATTGATGCGGTGATCGGTGAGTCGGCCTTGGGGAAAGTTGTAGGTCCGAATGCGTTCTGATCGATCCCCGCTGCCGACCTGACTTTTTCGTGTTTGCGCCATTTCGGCCGTCTGTTTTTCCTGTTCGGCGGCAAGCAGACGGGCTTTCAGCAGGGACATGGCGCGGGCACGATTCTTGTGTTGCGAGCGTTCGTCCTGGCATTCGACGACGATGCCGCTCGGCAGGTGGGTCAGGCGTATCGCCGAGTCGGTCTTGTTCACGTGTTGTCCGCCCGCCCCTGATGCGCGATAGGTATCGATGCGCAGTTCGGATGGGTTGATATCGATTTCATCGATTTCATCCGCTTCCGGCATAATGGCGACGGTGCAGGCCGACGTGTGAATGCGGCCTTGTGATTCGGTTTCGGGAATCCGTTGAACCCGATGGGTTCCCGACTCGAACTTGAGTCGGGAGAATACGTTGCGACCGATGATACGCATGATGATTTCCTTGTAGCCACCGTGTTCGCCCAGGCTTTCACTGACGGCTTCGACGGTCCAGCCGGATGCTTCCGCGTAGCGGTGATACATACGGTAGAGATCTCCCGCAAAAAGAGCGGCTTCGGCGCCTCCGGTTCCGGCTCGGATCTCAAGATAGATATTGCGCTCATCATTGGGGTCTTTGGGCAATAAAAGAATCTGCAGGTCATGTTCCAAGGCGTCCTTCCGGCTGTTTGCCTGCTCGATTTCCTCTCGTGCCAGCTCGCGCACTTCAGCATCCGCATCCTGAAGCATGGTCTTGGCGGACTGAATGGTCTCCAGCGTTGTCTGGTATGGCTTGTAGCAGTCGACGATTGGAGTGATTTGCGCGTATTCCCGGCTCAGTGAACGAAAACGGTTCTGATCATTTTGCACGTCGGGTTCGGACAGCAGTGCTGAGATCTCTTCAAAACGCTCGCACAGTTGGTTGAGTTTGTGTTGTATGGAGGTTTTCACGGCTTGTTATCGGGCTCTTCCAGTTGGAATAGTTCGCACGCCGCGGCGATCAGGTCGTGATGCTCGTTGATTCCGGCATGCCTGATTCGTATGCTGGGCGTATGAAGGAGCTTATTGGTCAGGTTATGGGCCAACCGCTTGACGACTTCTTCCGGCGGCTGCCCTTTTTTTAGGCATTGCAAGGCTTTATCCACAGCGTCGTCACAGGTTTGTTGGGCTTGCATACGAACGGCTCGAATGGTCGAGCTTGCGTCTTGCGCCCGCAGCCAGTCGATGAAATGATTGACCTGGACGTCAATGATCTCTTCAGCTTGTTGAGCGGCTTCGCGGCGTGTATTCAGATTTTCTTCAATGGTATTGCGCAGGTCGTCAATCGTATAAAGATACACATCCCGGAGTTGTTCGACCTCCGGCTCGATATCACGTGGAACGGCCAGGTCCACCATGAACATGGGTTTGTGCCTGCGGGCTTTGATGGCGCTTTCCACCCGGCCCTTGCCCAGAATCGGGAGCTGACTTGCAGTGGAAGACACTACGATATCAGCCTCGGCCAGATGGTTGGGCAGTTCGCCGAAGGCGATCGCGAAGCCGTTGAATTGAGCAGCGAGGGAATGGGCTTTCTCATAAGTGCGGTTTGCTATGATAAGTCGGCCGATATGATGTTCGCGTAGATGACGGGCAGTGAGTTCGATTGTCTCGCCGGCACCGATCAGGATCGCTGTCTGCTGACTCAGGTCGTCAAAGATCTGGTGGGCCAGGCGAACGGCGGCAAAAGCGACCGAGACCGGGCTGGCGCCGATCGCTGTGTCGGAGCGAACCTTTTTTGCCGCCGAAAAAGTAAATTGAAACAGTCTGCTCAAATATTTTCCCAGTGTACCGGCTTCGCATGCCGCGTGATAGGCGGATTTCATCTGGCCGAGGATTTGTGGTTCACCCAGGACCATGGAATCCAGTCCGCAGGCCACTCGAAACATGTGACGGATCGAACGCCTGTCGGTAAATGTGTACAGGTAGGGCGTCAATTCATCCAGCGTGAGGTCGCGGTAATGGGCGATCCAGTCGACAAGGACCTGTTGTCGGTTGGGCTGGATGCCGCAATAGAGTTCGGTTCTGTTGCAGGTCGAAAGAATGGCGGCCTCATTGACCTCCTCGATATGCACCAGATCCTGAAGAGCCGCTTGCAGCCGTTCGGAAGGGAAAGCCAGCCGTTCGCGGATCGAAACAGGCGCGGTGTTATGATTGATGCCTAACGCAAGGAGTGTCATCGACTGAGGTTGAATAAAGCATAGCGTATAATCCCATTTTAAGAAAAACTCGCCATTCCTCCAAATGGATTCCTGTATTTTGGCATAGACTAAATTGGATTGTTGTCCGATTTGAATCAAATGCAGACGGTCGCGAGCGGGGAAGGCGGCTATTGTCGTACTGGTAACATTATGAGCACGGTTCAGTGATTAAAAAGTTTCTCGCTATTATTTTTGTCCCGCTATTCGCAAGCTGCGCCGGTCCTCTTCAGTCCCCTGTCGATCCGGACTCCGAGCCTTCTGCTGTGCCGGAGATCAAGTCTGACGAGCATCGGTCGGAGAGTAAGCCCGATGAGTCTGGCCGGGGGCAGGTTTCGGCAATATCACCCGACTTGCTGTATCTCCTTCTGAGTGCCGAGATTGCCGGACAGCGGGGTGATTTCGTTGTTGCGCTGGACCATTACCTCGAAGCGGCGCGGCGAACACGCGATGCTCGGGTGGCCGAACGGGCGGTACAGATTGCACTGTTTGTGAAAAATACCGGAAAAGCACTGGAGGCTTTAGCCATTTGGGTGGCGGTCGATCCGAACAGTGCCTCAGCACGAAAAGTTGGGGCTCTGCTCTATCTGCAGGAGGGGAGGTATGAGCAGGCGCTGGATCAAATCAAAGCCTTGCTGGCCATGCAGGAGAATGATTTTGAAAGCACGCTGTTCGATATCGCCGGGCTCTTGGAAAAGGAGGCCCCGGGCGATGCGCTGAGTATTATGAGTGAGTTGGCGCGCTTCTTTCCCGGCAAAGCGGAGGTGCACTATGCCTATGCCGGATTGGCTTTGAACCGGGAAGAGACGGAGCTTGCGCTCAGTGAGGTGCGAAAAGCGCTGGCCCTGCGTCCGGATTGGCGTCGGGCCTTGCTGTTGGAGGCGGAAATTACTGTACAGATGGGTGATGAGCAGGCTGCGCGCGACATTTTTCTCAATGCTTTGCAGAAAGCCCCGGACGATACTCGGCTGCGAATGGTCTATGCGCAGTATCTGGTGAATCTGAGCGATTACACGGCGGCTGAACGCCAGTTCGCGCGCGTTGTCGCGGAACATCCGGACAATCACGATGCAATGTTCGCGCTGGCTTTGGTACGGCTGCAGCTGAAGCAGAACGCTTCAGCCCAAGAGGTCTTGAAGCAATTGCTCACCGTACCGAAACGGAGAGACCAGGCCTGTTTGTATCTGGGCCGGTTGGAAGCCGAAAACGGTCGCATCGACGCAGCGCTGCAATGGTTTGATCGCGTGTCAAGCGGACCGATGGCTTTGGAGGTGGGGCTGAACGCAGTGTTCGTGGCGGCGTCCAACGACCGCTTGCCCGAGGCCTATAAAAGGTTGCGCCAGCTGAGGGTGCGCTTTCCAAAACAGGGACTTCGATTTTATTTGATCGAAGCTGAAATTTTGAACAACAAGAAGGATTATCAAGGGGCCTTTTCGCTTCTCACTCGAGCATTGGATGAGATGCCGGGGCAGCCTGAGCTGCTTTATACGCGAGCGTTGACGGCGGAGCGTTTGAACCGTCTTGATGTTTTGGAAGCTGATTTGAAGGCGATTCTGGAGGAGAACCCGGACGATGCGAATGCGCTGAATGCGTTGGGTTACACGCTGGCCGATCGCACACGGCGCTATGAAGAGTCGCTGCGCTATCTTGAGCGAGCGATCGAGCTTAAACCCAATGACCCGGTCGTCATCGACAGCTATGGGTGGCTGCAGTACCGCCTGGGGCATTACGAGCGGGCACTGGAATATCTGCAGCGTGCCTACCGGCTCGAGCCCGACCCTGAAATTGCGGCACACTTCGGTGAGGTGCTGTGGATGATGGGAAGGCGAAGCGAAGCCGAATCGATATGGAAGGAGGTGCTCGAGAAGGAGCCCGGCAACGAGCATATTCAGAAAGTGAGAAGCCGTCTGATGGTGGAGGACGGGATGTAATGCAGCGGTGTTGGACGGCTGTGATTGAACGTGTCGGTCTCTATGTGTCGGAACACGATCGGCTGCTCAAGGCCGTGTGCTTTGTTTGTATTGCCAGCGTGGCCGGGTGCGCGGTGCTGGAGCCGGAACCGGTTCGGGTGCTTACACCCGATGAGCGGAAAGAACTGTATGATATCGAGGCGTGGGCCATGGACGGTCGGATCGCGGTTCATGCGGAAGGTGAAGCCTGGCATGCCAGTTTTTTCTGGCGGCATGACCGGAAAGAAGATGTGCTGCATATCGCGGGGCCGTTGGGACAGGGGGCGGTCGATATCCTGCTGCGTGGGCAATGGATTCAGATCACCCGCTCGGATGGGGCGAGCGAGGTCTCGGAGCGCCCGGAAGAGCTGCTGCGTGCTCGTTTGGGTGTTGCAGTGCCTTTGTCTGCATTGCGCTATTGGGTGTTGGGTGTTCCTGAGCCGGGTTACGAGCATGTTTCGCGGTATGATGCAGAGGGTCAGCTGCGTGCACTGAAGCAGCTGGGGTGGGATGTGATCTATGAGCGATACAGCGGCGAGGGCGTATGGGTCTTGCCGAAAAAAATGCTGATAACCCAAGCGGACATAAAGTTGAAAATCATTGTCGATCAATGGCATATCGAGCGTCGCGGAAAGCGGCTGTAGCACTATGACAGAAAACGCTGTGGGGTCGCGGGAGCGCTGGCCGGCGCCGGGGAAGCTGAATCTGATGTTGAGAGTCGTCGGGCGAAGGCCGGACGGGTACCATCTGTTGCAGACGGTGTTTCAGTTTATCGACCGTTTCGACTGGCTTTCATTCGACGTGCGGAGTGACAGGCGGGTGGGTTTGCAATCGCTGCTTCCCGGTGTGCCGCAAGAGCAGGATTTAACTGTGCGGGCAGCTTGTTTATTGCAGAAGGCGGCCGGCTGCCGGTATGGAGTGGACATTCAGGTTGAAAAAAGATTGCCTATGGGGGGGGGGCTGGGCGGAGGAAGTTCCGATGCGGCAACAACGCTGGTCGCCCTGAATAAACTGTGGGATGTTGGTTTTTCCGCCGAACGCTTGTGCGAGCTCGGCATTCAGCTCGGTGCCGACGTGCCGGTCTTCGTAACCGGCCGCAGTGCTTGGGCGGAAGGGGTCGGTGAGCAGCTCACGCCCATTGAACTGCCGACTCCCTGGTATGTCGTCATTGTGCCTGCGTGCCATGTGTCGACCGCCAAGATTTTTTCGTCGCCTGGCTTGACACGGGATAGCAAACCGATCAAAATTAAAGACTTTATCTCTGGATGTCATGATAATGATTGTTTGGCGGTTGTCAGGCAAACTCATCGGCCGGTAAGTGCTGCGCTGAGCGATCTGGCCCGATTTGGCAAGAGTCGTTTGACGGGAACCGGAGCTTGTGTGTTTGCGGCTTTCGACAGCTTGAACCGTGCGCAGAATGCGGCGAACAAGCTGTCGGATCGGTGGCAGGTATTCGTGACCAAAGGCGTCAACCGATCGCCGTTGTACGATAAGTTAGCGCTGTGTGATGCGGATATTTGAAGCACCGTGGAAATTGGGGCGTCGCCAAGTGGTAAGGCACGGGGTTTTGATCCCCGCATACCCAGGTTCGAATCCTGGCGCCCCAGCCATTCAAGTTGGCTGTGAATTGGAGTGATCGGGAGTGTCCGGGTGACCGATACCTCAGTAATGGTGTTCTCTGGAAATGCCAATATCCCTTTAGCGAAAGGCATCGTACGCAAGTTGAATTTGCGCTTGGGGCTGGCGTCTGTCGGGCGATTCAGTGACGGCGAAGTCACCGTCGAAATCGAGGAAAATGTGCGCGGCAACGAGGTTTTTGTGGTTCAGCCGACCTGTGCGCCGACCAATGAAAATCTCATGGAGCTGTTGGTTATGATCGACGCGCTGCGTCGCTCTTCGGCTTCCACGATTACTGCGGTCATGCCTTATTTTGGTTATGCCAGGCAGGATCGCCGTTCCCGTTTTTCGAGGGTGCCGATCACTGCAAAGCTGGTTGCGAACATGATCTCGTGTGCGGGAGCGGATCGCGTGTTGACGATCGATCTGCATGCCGATCAGATTCAGGGCTTTTTCGATATTCCTGTCGATAATGTTTACGCCTCTCCTATATTACTGGGGGATGTGTGGCGCCAGAACTATCGCGATCTTATCGTTGTGTCACCCGATGTGGGAGGTGTCGTGCGGGCCAGGGCGTTGGCAAAACGGCTTGACGACGTTGATCTGGCGATCATCGACAAGCGTCGGCCCAAGGCGAATGAATCCAAGGTGATGAATATTATTGGTGATGTCGCGGGGCGTTCGTGTGTGCTGGTCGATGATCTGGTGGATACGGCCGGAACGCTTTGTCAGGCCGCCAAGGCGTTGAAAGATCATGGCGCTTTGAAGGTCGTGGCTTATTGTACTCATGCCGTGCTTTCCGGCCGTGCGATTGAAAATATTCAAGCGTCGATGCTGGATGAGTTGGTGGTGACGGATACGATTCCGCTCGGTCCTGACGCGCAAGTATGCGCGAGAATACGTCAGCTAGGGGTTGCCGATATGCTGGCGGAGACGATCAGGCGCATCGCTTCCAGAGAGTCGGTGAGTTCATTGTATGTAGATTAGAAGAGGCTGTCCGAAAATAGACTGATCTACTGCGGCCAAGTCTGATTGGCCTCGCCCGATCGCTATTCCCGGGCGGCCTCTTGGCGTCGTGTGAATTAACTAAGGTACTGTACTGATTGTGGAGTTGTTGTATGGAAAACAGATTTGAACTTGAAGCAGAGATACGAACAAAGGCCGGTACTTCAGTGTCGCGTACATTGCGTCGCGCGAATAAAGTGCCCGCCGTACTATATGGGGGCGATGCGTCGCCGGTATTGCTGGCCCTCGATCATAACAAGTTGGTTAAGCAGCTTGATGATGAAGCGGTCTATTCTCACGTGCTTAGGGTGAGGTTCAATGGTCAGGAAGAGCGGGCGATATTGAAAGATTTGCAGCGTCACCCCAGCAAAGCGGCCATATTGCACATGGATCTCCAGCGAGTCAGCGAAACGGAAAAAATTCGTGTGCATGTGCCGTTGCATTTTGTTGGCGAAGATGCTTCTGTTGGTGTGAAAAAAGGCGGGATTGTGACTCATAACCTGGTGAATGTTGAGATCACCTGTTTGCCGGATGCTTTGCCGGAGTATCTTGAGGTCGACTTGGCCGGGCTCGATATCGGGGAATCGATTCATTTGTCGCAGCTGTCGGTGCCGGAAGGTGTTGAAATTCCTGCTTTGGCACAGGGAACGGAGCAGGATGTGACAGTGGTGGCCATACATGCAAGACAATCCGAGGCGCTCGATGAAACAGAGGAGGCGGAAGCGGGTGAGGTCTCTGATGAAGGTGAAGCGGCCGATTAGGCTGTAATCGTTGGCGCGCTGTTGTTGGCTGTTTTCAGGCTGGTTGTTGGGTTGGGGAATCCATCCCGCCAATATGAAAAGACCAGGCACAATGCCGGGTTTTGGTTTTTGGACGAATTGGCGAAAAAATATTCGTTGGCTTTCGCCTATGATGGGCGATTCCATGGAGAGTTGGCAAAATTGGATTTGCATGGAAAAACAGTCTTTTTTCTAAAACCGACGACCTTTATGAATCATAGTGGGCGTTCGGTAGGTGCTGTTGTGCGATATTACAAAATAGCTCCGGAGGCCGTGCTTGTGGTTCATGACGAGCTCGATTTTGCTCCAGACGTGATCCGATTCAAAAAGTCCGGCGGCCCTGGGGGCCATAACGGGTTGAAGGATATAATCGCCCATATTCATTCGCGTGATTTTTTTCGGTTGAGGATTGGTATCGGACGGCCGGAAGGCCGGGAAAACGTCGTACGCTATCTTTTGAGCGAACCCTCTATCAGCGAAAGAAAATGCTTGTTGGCCGCATTGGCTCGGGCAGCCGATTTTTTCCCGGCGCTGTTGGAGGGTCGTTTCGAGGATTTTATGAACGCGATGCATCGTTCGTGATGGAACTGACAACGGGCATGATGGATTTTTTGATTTCTCGTTGGCGCGCAGACCGGCGAAGATGTGCTGTTTTTTTTGACAAGTCGGTTGACATCGTCCGGCAAAAGATGCAAAATGCCCGGCTTGCAGAACGGAGGGGTTCCCGAGTGGCCAAAGGGATCAGACTGTAAATCTGACGGCTCCGCCTTCGGAGGTTCGAATCCTCCCCCCTCCACCATGTTGGGAGAATAAGCCGGGGCAAGCGATGACGATGCTTGAAGCCACAGGAGTGCTGCGCTTCTTGCGGTGGATGCTCGTAATCTCTCGTTGCCGGCGTGTGGCCTGCGGGTGTAGTTCAATGGTAGAACCTCAGCCTTCCAAGCTGTTGACGTGGGTTCGATTCCCATCACCCGCTCCATTGCTTTGAGGGTTGTGAGTGCTAGGAGGCTGTCCGAGAATAGCGATCGTAGCGAGGGCGAGACTGATTGGCCAGATTTTTCGATCATTTGCGGCGAATAGTGGGCCTATTTAACAAAAATGATCGGAAAATCTGGCCAATCAGGCTTGGCCGAGTAGATCAGTCTGTTCTCGGACAGCCTCCTAGGCCCATATAGCTCAGTCGGTAGAGCACTTCCTTGGTAAGGAAGAGGTCACCGGTTCAAGTCCGGTTGTGGGCTCCATGACATGTAATGTGAAAATGTTCGGATCGAAAGGGGATTTGCCTGATGTCCAAAGAAAAATTTGAGCGAACCAAGCCCCATGTGAATGTCGGCACGATAGGTCACGTGGATCACGGTAAGACGACGTTGACGGCGGCGCTGACGAAGATCATGGCTGAGATGCAGGGTGGCGA
>Ga0209633_10003131_pt1 | contig 15393 bp, 10 predicted proteins | sample Cruoilmetagenom1_FD_187290 | JGI IMG/M metagenome (GOLD analysis project Ga0209633, IMG submission 187290) | Oil polluted marine microbial communities from Coal Oil Point, Santa Barbara, California, USA - Sample 1 (SPAdes) (version 2) | ecosystem: Environmental > Aquatic > Marine > Oil seeps ... | reverse complement strand
TGTCAAGTACTGCAACCCCGCCGCGGGACACCACAGGAGCGCCCGCAGGGTTGGCCTGTCAACGCCCATGGCTGTGTTGCGCCTCTTGCAAAGGACCGGGCCATTCGCTGCGAGGCGCGTCTTGCCATGGGCGTTGACAGACCAACTGAATCCCAAAATATCACATTGAAAGAGTACAAATAAAGGCAGGATTATTGCATATACTGAAAGAAGCCTTAACAGACTGGAAAGTATGAGTTGATGAAAACGGATGGCCAGTATGAAAAAATCTGATCGCATGATACCTATCAAGCAAATAGCCGCCGATCATGAACAGGAGGCGGTCACTGAACTGGGACAATCGCAGCGCGCCTTGTCCGAGCATGAAATGAAGCTCGAGCAACTGAAAAACTATCGGACAGAATATGCCCGACTGTTTCAGGAACACGGCAGCCGGGGCATGGACGGTTCACAGCTACAGGCCTATCAGACCTTTCTTGCCCAACTGGATACCGCCATCCGGCAGCAGGTTGAGATGATTCATCATGTCGAGGGCGAGTGTGCGGACAAACGTCAAGTCTGGCAGCAGCGCCATACTCGCACCGAGGCGTTAGGCAAAACGGTTGAACGGTTTCAGAAGACCGAGCGCAGACTGGACGATAAACAACAGCAACGCGAAATGGACGATCGGACCAATAGCCAGTTCTGGCTGATGCATCATAATAAGTAAGCATTACCCAATCCGGGTTACCCTTTAAGACCCTCGTAATATTGATTTGCAATTGGCATAGCCTTTGCACTTTATCCTGTGAACTCTCGAATTTGAGAAACACAGCAGCAGGATAAGTAGTTATGTCAGAGGCGACACCATTGCTATTAAACATGGGGGCCGAGGTTGCAAGCGCAACCGGCTTGAACCCCATGCCGGGTCAATTACCGGCAACTGGCAACAATGGCAATGAATTTGCCGGTGTTTTGCAGTCTGTATTGACCCCCGCCCCACAGCAAGCCAGCCCCGATCCGCTGCTGGCCAAACAACTGCAAGCTAATCCGTTGTTGCTTGCACAGCTGGGTGATTCGGCCAACCCGCTGTTAACACCGGGTGAAATTAATCTCGAAGCATTGCCGACCGGCAATAGCTTGCCAATAGATGAGCAAGAACTTGCCTGGCAAACCCTGCTGGCAGAATATGACAGTAATAACCCGGATACGCCGCGTGTTGTGCTGGCATCGGGTGATGCAGAAGGCTACCAACTGGAAGAATTTACCGCGGATGATTTGATCCCGGTAAGTCACGTTCCGGACCCGGCTAAGCAAAACCACGAAGAGTTGCCTGAGCTGGATCCACAGCTTACAAATTCGGGCATATTGACAGCAGATAATCCAGCCAACACCAGTAGTGAGCCGGCAACCGAGTCGCCAACGGTCATGGCGTCAGTTCATGGCCAGGATGTCCCGGCTACTGCCAAACCGGTCATAAGCAGCGCTGAAGAAGAGGCCTTGTCAAAAGTAGCCAAGGCACAACTGGCAGGGACATCCAGACCGGCGAGCCCTGTTCACGTTGATGCCAATCAGATAAATGGTGAGGCTCAGGCGGAAAGTAATCAATTATTCCAGAAAAATATTGAACAGTTGGCGGGGCATGGCAAGCTGGATAACATGGAGACGGTCGGTAATAAGTTCGATTCGCTTATCAATGCCGCCGCTGAGCAAGCGGCTACCATCAAACCGGCCACCCTAACCGGGGCCTCGACCTATGCCACTGTTTCAGGTCTGGGAGCCGGCAATCCATCGTCTCTGCCGAGTGCCCCGACTATCGCCAATCTAACTATCCCACCACAAAACCCGGCCTGGGGTGACACCGTCGGTGATCGGGTACAGTGGATGGCGGCACAGAATATCCAGGAGGCCAAGATTCGCCTCCACCCACAGGAACTGGGTTCGCTTGAAGTTCATATTCAGGTAGGCAAAGATCAGCAAACCTCCATTTCCTTCAGTTCTCCTCACTCCCAGGTGCGTGACGCACTGGAAACGGCGATTCCCCGCCTGCGGGAAATGTTTGGCGAAAACGGTTTGACCCTGGGAGATGTCAATGTATCCCAGCATTCTTCGTCAGAACAGGGCCATGCCGAGCGTGATAACAAGCCCGCCGGCGCATCCCAGTCGAGCCGCTCCCCCTCCAGTCATGATTCAGTCGATGTTGCACCATCACAACAGATTCTCACACAAGGCAACGGCATGCTAGATCTGTATGCCTGATTCAAAAAGTTAAAATTTGTAACATCTTGCTAATTCTATTGAGCGGCGCATGGTTATAAGAGCTTAGTCATTTTAGTCCTATTTTTAAGGAGTTAAAGCGATTTTCATTCAGGACGATAAGGTACTGACAGTCATGTAAGTTTGCCGCCGTCTATGTGTTTAATTTAAGGAAATGCCAATGGGTCTATTCGCAAAACAGAAGGATGAAACAGGTGATGAAATCAGCATTGCATGTGGTGACGTTGTGGATATATCACGCGTGGCTGATTTTCATCAGGAATTAAAAACCGCCCTTGGCAAAGGGGGTGTCATTGTTCTGGATGGAGCGGAAATAGAACGAATAGATGCAGCGGCCTTGCAACTATGTGCAGCATTTTTCCGTGATGCGGCAGCAAGGAAGGTTCAGGCAAAGTGGCTTTCACCGAGTGAACTCTTGATTCGAGCGGCCGGCTTACTGGGCTTGAAGGATCAATTGGGTTTACCAAGTGGTAATTAAAATAGTTAACAGAAAAATATTTCCGAGGTAGATGTTATGGCAACAATACTCGCGGTAGATGACTCGGCTTCAATGCGACAGATGGTTAGCTTCACATTGAAGGGAGCCGGTTACGAGGTGGTAGAAGCCTCAGATGGTAAGGATGGGCTGGAGAAGGCCAAGGCGCAACAATTCGACCTGGTGATCTCTGACGTCAACATGCCGATCATGGACGGGATAAGTCTGATAAAAGAACTCAGGGCTTTAACCGAATATAAATTTACTCCCTTATTAATGCTGACGACTGAAAGTGGCGATGACAAGAAAGTACAGGGTAAATCAGCCGGGGCGACCGGCTGGATTGTCAAACCCTTTAATCCGGATCAGTTGCTGGCCACGATTAACAAGGTATTAGGATAGGAAATTTATATGTCCATTGATATGACACAATTTCTGGTCACCTTCTATGAAGAAAGTTTTGAAGGTCTGGAGATAATGGAATCGGAGTTGTTAAACCTGGACATTGGCGCCGCCGATGCCGAGACAATCAATACTATCTTCCGTGCAGCCCATTCTATCAAGGGAGGCAGTGGCACCTTTGGCCTGAATGCCGTGGCATCCTTTACCCATGTTATGGAAACCCTGCTGGATGAAATGCGCGATGGCAAACGAGAGGTGACCCAGCAGGCTGTTGATATTTTACTGTCATCTGTTGATGTGTTGCGCGATATGCTGAAATCGCTGCGCGATGATTTGCCACTGGAGCACGATGCCATCGCCGCCGCGCAACAGGAGCTGGATGGCTTATTAAATGCTGCGGGACCAGCGGAGACGATTTCCTCTGAAACGATTGCCTCTGATGAAGAAATAGCACCGGAAGCAACTCGACCGACAGGTTGGCGGATCTGTTTTACACCGAACCGGGATATGTTTAAAACCGGTAATGACCCGGTGCGCATGATACGCGAACTGGAATCGATGGGTGAGATTCAGGTCAAGGTGGATACAGCTAATCTTCCTTCGCTGGATGATATTGAGCCCGAAGAAAGCTATTTGTCCTGGGAAATACTCCTTGGTGAACCCGTGTCTGAACTGGAAGTGCGTGAAGTCTTTGCCTGGGTTGAAGACGAATGTGATTTGACCATCGAAGCTTATACCGGTGCTATCGCAGAGCAGCCGAAGGATAGTTCGTCGCAAGCCGAACCTGAGCTAAATGTTGAACTACTGGAAGAGAGCTTCAAGGTGGTCGCCCCGCAGGGTGAAAAACTGGTTGCCCGCTTTTATGAGGAACTGTTTGAGCGCTTCCCCCAGGTCAAGCCACTGTTTGCCAATACCACAACGGAAAAACAACAGACAAAATTACTCGCAGCATTGAAGCTGGTGATTGGAAGTCTGCGCAATCCGGAAGCATTGATAAAAACCCTGACCGAGCTGGGTGTCCGACATCAGGCCTATGGCGCCGAGGCTGCGCATTATGCTGCGGTGGCAGAAACCCTGTTGCATGTCTTGCAGGAATTTGCCGGTGATGCCTGGACGAGTGATGTTCAAACCGCCTGGTCTGATGCCCTGACGATAATCGCAACTGTTATGCTCGATGCCTATCAGGCCGAAGGACAAACGCCTGCGATCAAAAGCGATACCCCTGCAACGGTAGATAAAAAGCCCACGCCGCCTCCGACAGCGAAACCTGCCACGATAAAACCAGCCGGGGAAGGTCGCAAATCTTCTGCCGGCTCTGGAACAGGTGAAACCTCCATTCGTGTTTCGATTGACAAGGTTGATGAGTTAATCAATACCGTCGGTGAGTTGGTGATAACCCAGTCCATGTTAGGCCAGTTTGGTGAAGTCGAAGAATTGAACAATGATCATCTGGATAAATTACGCGATGGTCTGGCGCAACTGGAACGCAATACCCGAGAATTACAGGAATCGGTGATGCGGATTCGTATGCTGCCGATCAGTTTTACCTTCCAGCGCTTTCCACGTCTGGTGCATGATCTGAGCAGCCAACTCGGCAAAAAAGTTGAGCTGAAAATGACCGGTGAGCAGACCGAACTGGATAAAACCGTCATGGAAAAAATCGGTGATCCGCTTGTGCATCTGGTCAGAAATTCCATGGATCATGGTATTGAGACGCCTGATAAGCGTATTGCAGCGGGTAAACCGGAAACCGGTACCGTGAATCTGAATGCCTATCATCAGGGTGGCAATATTGTTATTGAGATCAAAGATGATGGCGGCGGCTTGAATACCGAAAAAATTCTTGCCAAGGCCAAAAGCAGTGGTTTGGTCAACGATGATGAAACGCTGACAGAGGAACAGGTCCACGACCTTGTTTTTCAACCTGGCTTTTCAACAGCTGACCAGGTTAGCGATGTATCGGGGCGTGGCGTGGGCATGGATGTGGTCCGCAGGAACATCCGCTCGCTGGGTGGTTCTGTTGATGTCAGATCAAAGGAGGGAGAAGGATCAACTTTCACTATACGATTACCATTGACCCTGGCGATCCTGGATGGGCAGTTAATCAAGGTTGGCCAGGAAACTTACATCGTACCCCTGGTATCCATTATCGAATCTGTCCAGATACATAAAGAAAAAGTCAACGTTATCAGTGGGCGTGGTGAAGTATACAAACTACGCGATGATTATATCCCTATCGTTCGCCTATACCATATTTTTGGTTTGCAGGCGGAGTCCACCACGCTTGACAAGGGTTTATTGGTTGTTGTTGAGGCGGAAGGTAAAAAGGTTGCCATGTTTGTCGACGATCTCCTGGGTCAGCAACAAGTGGTAATCAAGAGCCTGGAAACAAATTATAAAAAAGTAGAGGGTTTGTCTGGCGCCACTATTCTGGGTGACGGGACAGTAGCGCTGATACTCGATATTACAGGCCTGTTCGATTTAAGCAAGAAAATAGCAACCCATACAGACTTTGAAAAGTCTTCTGAATCAAAACAGTCAGAAAAAGTTGTTGATGAAAATGAACCCAAAGGCAGTGATGATGAGGCTGTTGCGTAGGAGTATGACACATGAATGATACGGCAACGAATGCACATGATGTTGATTTGATGTCAATAGGTGGCGATGGCCAGCAATATTTAACCTTTATGCTGGCCGGTGAGGAGTATGGCGTTGATATTCTTCGCGTTCAGGAGATTAAAGGCTGGGATCATGTAACAAAAATACCGAATACGCCGGAGTATATTCGTGGTGTGATTAATCTGCGCGGCACGATAGTCCCGATTATTGATTTGCGCTTGCGGTTTTCTCTGGAGCACCTTGAATACGGTGCAACAACAGTCGTGATCGTGGTCAATGTCCTGAGTGAAAACAGTAAAGAGAGAATAATGGGTATTGTGGTTGATGCCGTATCTGATGTTTACAATATTGATAATGCAGATCTTAAGGATGCGCCGGATTTTGGTACAGCCGTTGACACCAATTTTCTCAAAGGGCTGACCACGGTGAATGAAAAGATGGTGATTTTGCTGGATATTGACCATATGTGTAATTCGGCAGAATTGAAAGTTATCGATTCCATCGCAGAGTAAACGAAAAAATGAGAATTATTGCGATCATCAACCAGAAAGGCGGAGTAGGTAAAACCACTACTACCATGAACCTTGCGCATGCCCTGGCCCAGCAAGGTCACAAGGTGTTGGCGATTGATCTCGATCCACAGGCTAATTTGACTGTTGGGTTTGGTGCAATCAAGAAGCCACAGTCAGGAATAGCTGATGTTCTGATTGATGATAGACCGATACAGGAAGTCATTCATGGGGTTAGGGATAATCTGGAATTGATCCCGGCTGGCGATCGTTTGGGTGAATTTGAATATAGAAGAGAGAAAGGTCCGAAACGAGGGTTTCTGTTACAAAACTCGATCAGGGACAGCATCGATAAAAAGGATTTTGTTTTAATTGATTGTCCACCCACTTCCGGCATCCTTGGCATGAATGCCTTATTGGCGGCAAATGAGGTCATTATCCCTGTCGCAGGGGATTTTTATTCACTTCAAGGGTTGTCCCGTCAAATGCAAATATTTGACTATGTGGAAACGACTCTCAATCGGCAAACCAAAAAATGGCTGGTGTTAACGCGTTATAACGATCGACGCAAACTGGCGCGAGAGGTTAGAGACAGTGTGGTGCATTATTTTCCAAATCGTGTATTACAAACACCTATTCGGGAGACGGTCGCGTTGGCAGAAAGTCCAGCATTTGGAAAAACAATTTTTGACTACCGCAAAAAAAATCGTGGCGCGGAAGATTACCGTCAACTTGCCAATGATATTTTGGGCGGCAGAGTAGGAAATTGAAGGTATAGATTGTGGCCGCGGAAAATATAAAATCTAGTTTTGGCACTCAGGCATGGATAAAAGGAGATAAGGGGAGTGCTGCACATTCATTGGGGTTCAATATCGAGTTGCTGAGGGGCAGTTTTATGGTTTTACTAGCGAGGCAGAGCAGCTTGTCGCCTGCTTTTATAGCTGTCGATGTTGTTTCAATCAATGTTAAGTGTGTACAAAAGTTTAGAGGGTATGAAGATGACAGTCGTTAATGAAAATATGATCGAACAGGGTAACCAGCAACCTGAGTTGGATGATATCGTCCTCGCAAATATGAAAGGCCAATTGGCGGCGATTGACAAGGCCCAGGCGGTGATTGAATTTGAGCTGGACGGCACCATTCGTACGGCGAATGAAAACTTTCTCAGCACGGTGGGGTATAGCCTGGAGGAGATCCGCGGGCAACACCACCGCATGTTTGTCGAGCCAAGCTATGGCCAAAGTGCGGAATACAAACAGTTTTGGGACAAACTGGGGCGGGGTGAATACGATGCAGGGCAGTACAAGCGCACCGCCAAGGGGGGGCGGGAAGTGTGGCTGCAAGCGAGTTACAACCCGATCCTCGACCCAGATGGTAAGCCGTTTAAGGTTGTAAAGTATGCCAGTGATATCACTGAGGAGAAGCTACGCCTTGCAGACTTTGAGGGCCAATTGGCGGCCGTGGGCAAGGCCCAGGCGGTGATTGAATTTGAGCTGGACGGCACCATTCGTACGGCGAATGAAAACTTTCTCAGCACGGTGGGGTATAGCCTGGAGGAGATCCGCGGGCAACACCACCGCATGTTTGTCGAGCCAAGCTATGGCCAAAGTGCGGAATACAAACAGTTTTGGGACAAACTGGGGCGGGGTGAATACGATGCAGGGCAGTACAAGCGCACCGCCAAGGGGGGGCGGGAAGTGTGGCTGCAAGCGAGTTACAACCCGATCCTCGACCCAGATGGTAAGCCGTTTAAGGTTGTAAAGTATGCCAGTGATATCACTAAGCAAAAAGAAGGCGAGCTAGTTTTGCAACAGGTTATGGATGAAACAATGCGAGTCATGGAACACTTGAGTAAAGGTGAACTTACTCAGCAGATGCAGGGTGAGTACCAGGGCCCATTTGCGAAGCTGAAGGAGGCGGTAAACGGATCGATCAGTAACCTTTTTAATATGGTGAATGAAATCAATAGCGCCTCCGCTAATCTTGCCTCGGGTTCGAGTGAAATTGCCCAGGGGAATGCAGATCTGAGTCAGCGTACAGAAGAGCAAGCTTCTTCTCTGGAAGAAACGGCCTCGAGTATGGAGGAAATGACTAGTACGGTAAAACAAAACTCGGATAACGCGCGTCAGGCAAACCAAATGGCCTCGGAGGCACGTGGTCAGGCAGAAAAAGGTGGTGCCGTCGTGCAAAATGCGATCGCGGCCATGGCGGAGATCAACACCAGTAGTAAAAAGATTGCTGATATTATCGGCGTGATTGATGAAATTGCCTTTCAGACCAATCTGTTGGCCTTGAATGCCGCTGTAGAAGCCGCACGTGCAGGTGAACAGGGTCGGGGTTTTGCAGTTGTCGCGGGTGAAGTTCGTAATCTGGCACAACGTAGTGCGGGTGCGGCGAAAGAGATTAAATCACTGATCAATGATAGCGTTGAGAAAGTGGATGAGGGATCTAAACTGGTGAATGAATCCGGTTCGACCCTAAGTGAAATCGTCGCAGCCGTACAGAAGGTGAACGACATCATTTCTGAGATCGCCGCATCAGGTGAAGAACAGTCATCAGGCATTGAGCAGGTCAACAAGGCCGTGATGCAAATGGATGAAATGACCCAGCAAAATGCCGCACTCGTTGAAGAGGCTGCATCGGCAAGTGAATCCATGGAAGAGCAGGCCAAAGGGCTAATCAGGCTGATGGAATTTTTCAACATTAGCGATTCTGGTAAACCGGTAACGGTAGACCGGATCAAGCAGCAACAGGACAGTAAAAGTCCGGGGATGGCCAAAGCGGTGGGACTATGAATCTGATTAAGGCTCGAAAAATCATAGTACGGGAGAGGACGGTTAACTTACCAATGATATCTTGGGCGGCCGAGTACAGAAATGAAGGAATCGATTGTGGCCGCGGATAAAGAAAAACTTGGCTTTGATCCTCTTGCCTGGATGAAGGAAGGTGCGGGAAGTTCTGCGCACCCACTGGGTTTCAATGTTGAACTGTTGGAAAACAGTTTTAATGTTATTGCGCCGAAACTGGATGACGTAGTTACCCGTTTTTATGAAGAACTGTTTTCCCGTTATCCTGAAGTTGCACCCTTATTTTCTAATACTACACCGGAAAAGCAACAGAGGAAATTGTCGGCCGCCCTCAAGCTGGTAATCAACAATCTTGATAATGTCGATGCCCTGACCAGGGCCTTGACTGAACTGGGCGCCAAACACCAGGCCTATGGCGCCGAGGCCGGCCACTATGGCGCCGTTGCTTCTACCCTGCTGGACGTCATGAAGGCACAGGCGGGTGATGCCTGGACAGATGATGTTCACAAGGCCTGGAGTCATGCATTGGAGGTTGTTGCCAATGTGATGCTGGGTGCATATGGCAATAATACAGCACAAGAGACTCGCACAGAATCCGGCACAGAACATCCCCTTGGTTTGAATGTTAGCGCATTGAAAAGCAGTTTTGATTTATTGGAACCCCAGGGTGATGAGCTGGTTGCCACTTTTTATAAAGTGCTGTTTGAACGCTATCCGCAGGTCAAACCCCTGTTTGAAAGCACGACCCCCAAAGAGCAGAAGAAAAAACTTCTCGCTGCCCTGAAGTTGCTGGTCAGCAACCTGGAAAATATTGACATGCTGGCCAAGGTCCTGACCGAACTGGGTGCGCGCCACCAGGGATATGGTGTAGAACCTGCCCATTACGAAGCTGTTGGCACGGTACTGGTCGAGGTCATGAAAGATATGGCCGGAGAGGCCTGGAACAGTGAAATCGAGCAAGCCTGGACACATGCCCTGCAGGTGATCTCCAAAGTGATGCTGGACGCCTATGAGGAACAGAAAGTCGAAGTTGCAGAGCATCCTCTCGGACTCAATGTCGAAGCATTGACAAGCAGCTTTGAGTTGCTGGCGCCACGCGGTGATGAACTGGTAGCGAAATTCTATCAGGAGTTATTTGACCGTTATCCGGCGGTTAAACCCCTGTTTGCCAGTACCACACCAACGGAACAAAAGAAAAAATTACTCGCTGCCTTGCAACTGGTGGTGAGTAACCTGAATAACGTCGATAAGCTTTCCGGGATACTGACTGAACTGGGGGCACGTCACCAGAAGTATGGTGCAGAAGCGGCGCATTATGATGTTGTGTCGACGATCTTGATTGGCGTAATGAAAGAAATGGCTGGCGATGCCTGGACGGTGGAAATGCAACAGGCCTGGCAACAAGCGTTGGAGGTGATTTCTACTGTAATGCTCGATGCCTATGCAGAGGTTGATCCCATTGATACCCCGGAAGGTCACCCGCTAGGGCTGAATGTGCCGCTGCTGGAGCGGAGTTTTAACATCCTGGCCCCGCGTGCAGGTGAGTTGGTACATAATTTTTATGAAGAACTTTTCACGCAATTCCCACAAGTCAAACCTATGTTTGAGGGAAGCAATTCTGCAGAGCAGGAAAAGAAACTCATCAATGCCTTGCAGTTGGTGGTAAACAACCTGCGTAACGTCGACACCCTGGCCAAGGCACTGACAACACTGGGTGAAAAGCATCAACAATATGGTGTGTTGGCCGAACATTACACGGCCGCCGCAAATACTCTGATTAAGGTCATGCAAGAGCTGGCTGGTGATCTTTGGTCACCGGAAATTCAGTCGGCCTGGGAGCATGCACTGGCCGTGGTGGCCAAGGTGATGCTGGATGCCTACAAGGAGCTTGACCCGATTGACACTCCGGAAGGTCACCCGCTTGGGCTGAATGCACCGGTACTGGAACGCAGTTTTAATGCCCTTGCCCCACGGGCAGGAGAGTTGGTACATCGGTTTTATGAAGAACTATTCAATCGTTTCCCGCAAGTACGCATCCTGTTTGCTCATTCTACTCAAGCCGAACAGGAAAAGAAACTGACTAATGCCTTGCAACTGGTAGTTTCGAATCTGCGTAATGTCGACACCCTGGCAAAGGCACTGACCACACTGGGCGCCAAGCATCAGGGCTATGGTGCCACACCTGAACATTATAATGCGGTCGCCGGTACCTTATTGGATGTGATGCAGGAATTTGCGGGGGATTTGTGGACACCGGAGGTCAAAGGCGCATGGGAGCATGCCTTAAATGTGGTTGCCAAGGTGATGCTCGATGCCTATGCTGAAGTTGACCCTTTAGATACGCCACAAGGTCATCCGCTGGGCTTGAATGTACCACTCCTGGAACGCAGTTTTAATGCCCTGGCGCCACGGGCCGGTGAACTGGTGCATCGTTTTTACGAAGAACTTTTTAAGCGCTTCCCGCAGGTCAAACCCCTGTTTGCCCACACCAGTCAGGCTGAGCAGGAAAAGAAACTTATCAATGCCCTGCAATTGGTGGTTACGAATTTACGCAAGGTCGACACTTTAGCCAAGGCTTTGACAACGCTGGGTGAAAAACATCAGCAGTATGGTGCAGAACCGGAACATTATACGGCGGTGGCAAATACGCTGATTGATGTGATGCAGGAATTTGCCGGTGATCTATGGACTCAGGAAATCCAGCAGGCCTGGCAACATGCCCTGAGCGTCGTTGCAAAGGTCATGCTGGACGCCTACTCCGAAGAGATTGCCCCGCAACCTGAACAACAAAAACATGTAGAGCCACCTCAAGTCGGACAGCCTACGCCTGAAGCGCCAGCGGCTCAGACGCCTACCCATCCTTTGGGACTGGATGTAGAGACACTTGAAAACAGTTTTAATCTTCTGGCGCCGCAAGCAGAGGCCATGGTCGCGAAATTTTATGAAGAGTTGTTTTCGCGTCACCCTGATGTGAAACCTCTATTTGTAAATACAACGTCGGAAAAACAACAACAAAAACTCCTCGCTGCTTTGGGTCTGGTTATTGATAACCTCAATAATGTCGATGTGTTGGCCAAGGCCCTGAAAGAATTGGGCCAACGTCACCAGAAATATGGCGTAGAACCTGCGCACTATCAGGCCGTCGCCACAACTTTATTAGATGTAATGAAAGAGTTTGCCGGTTCAGCATGGACACAACAGGTCCATGCTGCCTGGGCTCACGCACTTAATGTAATCGCTAAAGTAATGATTGATAGCTATACCAATTCGGAGACTGGAACAATGGCAGCTAATATGAATAACGCAGAAACATTAACCGATGATGAAGGCTTGGAGCTGGTACGTATGCGTTCAGCGGTGAATGGGGCAATGACCGCCGTCATGATGGTCGATCGTGACCTGAATATCACCTTCGTCAATGAGGCGACGACCAAAATGTTGACGGAACACCAGGAAACCTTGCGCAGTGTATTTCCTGGTTTTGATGCGAGAAATATGGTTGGGCAATGTATCGACCAATTTCACAAAAACCCGTCACATCAACGTCAGTTATTGAGTAATCCGGCAAATCTTCCTTATTCTACCGATATTGAAGTAGGACCACTGAAATTTCTCCTGAATGTAACGGCAATGACGGATAATTCAGGTAGTTATATCGGCAATACCCTTGAGTGGAGTAACGTAACAGATTTGCGCGCCAAGGAAGCCGAGGTCATTCGCCTGCAAGGCACGGTCGATAATGCAATGACCGCGATTATGATGATTGACCGTGAGCTTGTTATAACTTATGCAAACCAGTCAACTGTCAAGTTGCTCGGTGACTATGAGCAAACTTTACAACAAATTTATCCGGGCTTTGCTGTAAAAAACCTGATTGGCACCTGTATTGATATTTTCCATGCCAATCCGGCACATCAACGACAATTACTGGGCAACCCAACCAATTTGCCATTTAGCACGGATATTCAGGTTGGGCCATTGACATTCAGGATTAATGTCACGGCCATCATGGATGCGGGTGGAAATTATATCGGATGTGCACTTGAATGGTCTGATGTGACCGAGGCACGTAAGAAAGAACTTGAAGTTGCTCGCCTGTCATCGGCAGTTGATAGTGCCACGACCAATATTATGTTGTGTGATGATGATCTGAATATCACCTACGCGAACCCTGCGGTGATCAATATGTTGGCCAAACGGCAAAATGAGTTGCGCAAGGTCTGGCCTAGCCTGGATGTGAATAATCTGCAGGGACAATGTATCGATCAATTCCACAAAAATCCGGCCCATCAACGTGCTCTATTGTCTGATGCAAGTCGATTACCCGCCAGAGCGGAAATTGTGGTCGGTGATCTCGAGTTTGAGGTCAATGCCACAATGGTCAAGGGACCTACTGGTGAGTACATGGGCAACATGGTGGAATGGAAAGATATTACCGAACAAAAAGATGCTGAACGCCAAATTCAGAATTTGATTGATGCTGCCACTGAAGGTCAACTTGACACACGCATTAATGCAGATCAGTACGACGGCTTTATGAAAGGCCTGGGCGAAGGTGTCAATAACTTGATGGAAGCTGTCGTGCATCCTATCAAAGAAGGTAAGCGTGTCATGGCATCACTTGCTGACGGTGATCTGACCCAGAAGATGAGTGGTGATTACAAGGGCGAGTTTGCCGATTTGAAAGATTCTATTAATGAATCAGTCAATAACCTGTATAACATGGTGAATGAGATACGTGGTGCATCCGGTAACATTGCCTCTGGTTCTGGTGAAATTGCCCAGGGTAATGCCGACCTGAGTCAACGGACCGAAGAGCAGGCCTCTTCACTGGAAGAAACGGCCTCCAGCATGGAAGAGATGACCAGTACGGTTAAACAGAATGCCGATAATGCACGACAAGCCAATCAACTGGCAGCCGATGCACGAACCCAGGCGGAGAAGGGTGGCTCGGTTGTAACTAATGCAGTTGCTGCGATGTCAGAAATTAACAGTTCGAGTAAGAAGATATCTGACATTATTGGTGTGATTGATGAGATTGCCTTCCAGACCAACCTGTTGGCTCTGAATGCAGCAGTCGAAGCGGCCCGGGCCGGTGAACAGGGCAGGGGCTTTGCCGTGGTAGCAGGTGAAGTGCGTAACCTGGCCCAACGCAGTGCGGGTGCCGCGAAAGAGATCAAATCACTCATCAAGGATAGTGTTGAGAAAGTTGATGAGGGTTCAAAACTGGTCGATGAATCCGGTGAAACACTGAATGAAATTGTCAGCGCAGTACAAAAAGTAGGTGACATCATTGCTGAGATTGCCGCCGCCGGCCAAGAACAATCATCCGGTATTGAGCAAGTGAATAAAGCCGTGATGCAAATGGATGAAATGACCCAGCAGAATGCTGCCCTGGTAGAACAGGCCGCATCGGCCAGTGAATCCATGGAAGAGCAGGCCAAGGGGCTGATTAAGCTGATGGAGTTCTTTAATGTCGGTGATTCAGGTGGATCCTCAGGTTTTATGTCACGACAGTCAGCTGCTGCGCCACAGGCAACAACGGCGGCTCCTCGGTCTGCCCCGGCCGCTGCCGCACCTGAAAAACGTCGTCCATCTGCCCAAAATACAGGGGATGATGAGTGGTCTGAGTTTTAAAAGGCAGGTGCATCAATGGCTTCAGTATACGAGCGGGAATTTGAATTCAGTCGCGGGGACTTTGAACATATCCGTGATCTGGTCGGCGACAGGACGGGAATCGTCCTGTCAGATCACAAGATCGATATGGTCTATGGTCGCCTGTCGAGACGGCTGCGTCAGTTGGGCATTCAAAAGTTTGCTGAATACCTTTCACGACTGAAAGATGATGAACAGGAACTGATCGAATTTACCAATGCCTTGACGACTAATCTGACCTCTTTCTTCAGGGAACCGCACCATTTTGAATATATGAAGGGTACTGGTTTACCTGCACTGTTAAAAAAACGCCCTGATAAAAAACTTCGTATTTGGTCGGCAGGTTGCTCAACAGGTGAAGAGCCATACACCATTGCGATGACGGTCAAAGAGGCCATGCTGTCGCATGCCAATTGGGATGTGAAGATCCTGGCAACGGATCTGGATTCTAATGTTGTGAATCGTGCCAAGGCCGGCATTTATACGCAGGATAAAGTGAATGGTCTTGACCAGAATCGCTTAAAGAAATGGTTTCGCAAGGGTCGGGGAGATGAGCAGGACGGACAGATGAAGGTATCAGCTGATTTGCAGGATATGATTACCTTTAAACAGCTCAATTTGATGCATGAATGGCCCATGAGTGGTCCGTTTGACATTATATTCTGCCGAA
>Ga0209633_10003129_pt1 | contig 15401 bp, 15 predicted proteins | sample Cruoilmetagenom1_FD_187290 | JGI IMG/M metagenome (GOLD analysis project Ga0209633, IMG submission 187290) | Oil polluted marine microbial communities from Coal Oil Point, Santa Barbara, California, USA - Sample 1 (SPAdes) (version 2) | ecosystem: Environmental > Aquatic > Marine > Oil seeps ... | reverse complement strand
GGTGGCTGTCGTGCCGTTATGACAAGTCGAGCAGGAACCAGTCACGTTGCTGTGATCAAAACGCGCGGGAGTCCAGGCGCTGGTGCTGTGGCAATCATCACAGGTGTTGGTGCTTTGTATATGGGTGGCATGTTTGCCTGTGGCTGTCGTGCCGTTATGACAAGTCGAGCAGGAGCCAGTCACGTTGCTATGATCAAAACGCGCGGGTGTCCAAGCGCTGGTGCTATGGCAATCATCGCAGGTGTTGATACTTTGTATATGGGTGGCGTGCTTGCCGGTCGCCGTGCTTCCATTATGGCAGGTCGAGCAGGAACCGGTGACGGAGGTATGGTCCATGCGTGCTGCTGGCCAGCTCGTGTTGCCGTGACATTCTTCGCAATGGTCACTGCTGCTGATATGTTGGCTGTCCTTCTTACTGGCATCAATGGTGCTACTGCTACCATGGCACCCTGAACATTGCCTGGGCGTTCCTTTAAAAATTCCTCTGGTATGACAGGTTTCACATTGAATATTAATGTGAGCCCCTTCCAATGGATAGCCTGTACTGTAATGGTCAAATTTCGCGGTCTTATCTGCGCTGAATCCTGTCGCCGGCAATAATATAAAGCATATCAATAATAAGAATTTGTTTATTGTTTTCATGATGTTCTCCATATCGACATGAGGTTATCTGAGCATCTGTATGTTGCTGAAAGTATCCTGTGTATGGCATTGCGCGCATTGACTGCCAAAGCTGCCATTATGGATATCGTCTTTCGCATGGCAGCTGATACACTGCGTTCCCGTTTGGCTGGCATTGGATCCCGGTACATGACAGGCATGACAGTCCAGGTTTTTATGTGAGTCTTTCAGCTTGAAATCAGTTTGTTGATCGTGGTCAAAATCCCAACGGTTCCAGGCGTTGGGGTTGTGGCAGTCATTGCACTGCTTGCCAAAAGTTTTTTTATGAACATCATCCTGTTGATGACATGAGATGCAGTGGCTGGGCGTTTTACTATAACTGGCATCGCTATGACAGTCTTCACAGGCCACAGAGGCGTGCAGGCCAATCAGCGGGAAATTTGATATGTCATGATCAAATGCAATCTTATCACTCCAGCCATTATCGTTATGACAGCTTTCACACTGTTTTCCCTGGTCGCCTTTGTGGATGTCATCGTTTCGATGGCACGAATAGCAGTTTCTGGTCTTGTTGTTCTTTTTCTGGTGTGTTTGATGGCATTGATCGCAGCGCAGCTGTTTATGTTTGTTTCTAAGCGGGAAATCCGTGTCGCGGTTATGATTGAATTGTTTTGTTAGCCAATTGTTCTCAGAATGACAGCTATCACATTTTTTACCGAAGACACCTTTATGAATATCATCTTTACGATGGCAGCTGACACATTGTTTGCTGGTTTTATTTTTATAAGGGTCCTTGATATGACAGGCTTCACAGCGAATTTTTTTATGCTGCCCGTTTAAATTAAAAGAGGTTTCCTTGTTATGCCTGAAAGTGGAGGTTGTCCATTTTTCTGTCTGGTGACAATCACCGCATTTTAGGCCAAATGTACCCTTGTGAATATCTTTATTGATGTGGCATTGATGACAGGCAGCAGGCGTTTTTTTATAGCGCTGATTAATATGGCAGTTAATGCAGTCTGTTTTTTTATGGATGCCGCTTAGTTTAAAGTCGGTCTTGTCATGATCGAAATGCGCTTCCTGCCAATTATCTGAAGTATGGCATTGTTGGCATTTTTTACCTAGTTTGCCATTATGAATATCGTTGTTCTTGTGACAACTAAAACAATCGGTAGGGGTCTGATAATATTCTTTGTCACTGCGATGACAGTTATCACAGGCAATTAATCGATGTTTTCCTTTTAGGGCAAAGTCAGTCAATTTATGATTAAAGGCTTGCTTGTCGAATTTAATAATATCCATCCCTCTTCCCTTGTGGTCCGTATGACACGTTTTGCATTCTATTGTGGAGATATTGTGTATTCTTCCGTGATAACCTGTGTGGTTCCTGATCTCTTTATTTATTCTTTTGTGGCATTGCCTGCATAATCTGCTTTGTTTCTTCTTGCTGAATTTTTCATGGCAGTTATTACAATCATTTTCATATTTCTCGTGCCCCTCAATCAGCTTGCCTGGCATCATGAGTGATTCTATTGGCCCTGCCAGAGTTGCGTTTGATGAAAACACGAAAATGCTGGCGAGCAGAAAAAAATAGACCTTTATTGTCATATCTGCATGGTGTCTTTTACTTTAATACCCCGAGTGTTCAGTACATATGAACGGCAATAACATGTATGAAGCCTGTTATAATTAGCATAAAAAACAATGGTAGATGGAGGATATGCCACAGGGAAAACAGTCGCTCATAGGTCATTAATTGCCCGAGACGTTTGGAGGTCTCGATATAGTTATAGATCGTTCTGAATGCATCCCTGAATGAATTGATATGGTGCACAGTCAGTTCGGTTTTATTATTGCTTATATCCTGTTTCAGGATTTTTTTTATCTTATTGCGCTTAAAATATATATTCGCAGACATAACTGGCAGCCACAGGATCTGGGTGACAAAGTGTCGACGTTTGCCGACCATTATCTCCAGTTCGGACAAGATTCTCTGGATCTCGGGAAATGAACTAAATTGTTTGCTGATGTCTGTCCTGGTTTGCTCCAGTCCAGTTTTTAATTCGACCAGCGTCATTTTCTCACCATACAGGCCATAATGGATGTGAGTGTAAATAAAGCGTCCGATCAGTCCACTGAGAGCGACGGTTAACATGCAGATCAAGGCCACATTGCTATTGACCGAGCCAAGACTGAAATTGGCATGATAGAGTATGAGAGTAGGGCCGATAATACCCAGGCCCATATGTATTTTGAACCAATGTTTGATGGGACCAAAATTTTTCAATGAACGTAATTTTTTTCTAAGTGGGTATAGCAGTAAAACCAGCATGCATATACCACCTGCAATGCCGAAGTAATAACCCAGCCCATTCTCGGCAGAAAGATAGAAGTCTTCGTAATTTAACCACCCATAAAAAATACTGAAGAACATGGCGCCAAAAAAAATCCGTGTGCCGAGTGAATTCGGCTTACGTATATCCACTGTAGCGCGCTGGGCAGATGGGTGTTGCCCTGATTTTAGTTGGGTAGTGCTCATATAGTTTTTATTAAATGTTGTTTAGCGTGGTTCATCGATCCGTTCATGGGCTGATATTCTCGTACAGCCTAAATACTAGCGTCCACCCAGGAAAATACTGTGATCAATATCACTTAAATTGGGAAAAATAACCCAATTAGTAAGATAAGTGCTAATTGTAATTAACATGTTCAAAATTATTTTAATTACATTTTAGTCAAATTCGGGAATAAGCCATATTAAAAGGATGGAAACATAGTGAGCTTTTATCATACCAAGGCTCATGCCATTGGTAATATTTATAAATATTAATAAGTTATAATGTTATTCAGTACCAGTATGTCGATTATCCGCTATTAAAAAAATAAATAAGTCATCTGTAAGTTATAAGCTATATAATAAGTGGACAAGGAGATACCTGCCTGTCCAAAGGCTAATGGTGTTGGGTAGTTTCTGGTCGGTATGGGGTATAGATATTGCCAGATCGCAGTTTCATGGAGAAATCAAGAATGTCTGTTACTGAACCACATGTTGTTGTATTGGGAGCTAGCACCCGGTGGCCTGTTAAGGGTGTGGAATTATTATCCTGTGGCAATGTGCAATCCTTCAGTAGTGATGGTGAAGACGGGAATAACGACGTCCAGAATGCCGATATGTTGAGTGTGCTTTCCGCGAATTTGAAGGGGAAAGTAAAAGTGAGTCTAGGCAAGGTCATGGCTGATACCCAATCAGGTTCACCACAAGCCTTTGCTCGCGGCCTCGTTTGGGCAGCAGAACTTTATCCCGAAGTAGTCGTCATTCCATTAGGTCTGCTGAAACCGAATTCCAGTGTAAAGGCTGCGCTGGAAATTCTGGCCAATACAAATTGCCGGGTCTATGCTGCAGTCGGTAATGCAATATCTGGGCAGAGTGACAGCCTTTACCCTGCGGCCTATCCTGAATGCATTGCAGTAGGGAGTTTGAATCAGAGTAAGTTATATCAGACCTGGGTGACCAAACCAGATTTACTGGTGGATGAATCCGTTGTTGCCAATGTGAAAGAGATGAAGAATATCCAGATGGGTACATCAATTGCTACGATGCTGGCCGTGGCCGAATATCTTAATCATGAGCATTTTAACGGGAATGTGCATTACAATCATTACTGATAGCTTCTAATTTCATCGGATAGGCATGTGCTTTGTTATACTTAGGGGAAATTCTTTTCTGACTGAGTTGTATGCCTTTATTCGTGAATCACTCTTGCTTGTTTAGAGTAAGTCTCACTGAATTGGCTTGTTCTTAATCACCGTTAGTTTTCAAAGTCGGCATTTTATGCTGACCCTCTCATAAGTAATTTCTCGATATTGATAACTTCAGTTCTCATGATATGAGAAGGTACTAGCACTAACTGGACGTGTCAGTAGCCAGGTGGTTTTGGTTGACACTCTGTATTGCAGAGTGTACGCTTTGCCTCTGACTCTGTTTTGCAGAGTTAATATAAGACAAGGGTGATTCTAATGAAAGATCAAAAAGTTGGCGTCGATTCACAATTGGATTCAATACAGTCCATGTTGATTCAGGGGCATAAAGGTATTCGCCTTGAGAGGCATACGTTACCACTATGGGGCTTATGCATAGGATTTCTCACTGCTTTTACCTATGACCTGTCACGTCCAGTCTATACACTGGGGTATGCCTGGGGGAAGTCCTTTGAAATAGGTATCGTGCTGTTCATTCTACTTGTCGCGGTCTTGCTGGAGTATCGCTTGACCCGGAAGGCCAGGGCTAGAAGGGATGAGACCATTTCGATCATCCAGAGAAAAGTAACCGTCGTTATCTGGATGTTGTTTGCGTTTGCCTTTGTGATCGATCTTTATGCCAATATGTACCTTGGTGGAGGTCGAAACCTGTTCGGTGTCTACCTGGTGTTGAGCGGAATTGTTTTGGTGATGTTGGGTTTGTATTCTGAGCCCTGGTATCGATGGTCTGGAGTAGTGCTGGTACTGTCAGGATTAAGTGTTATGTTTCTGCTACAACCTAGCAATACAACTCGACTGTTAACAGCTTCAATTTTTATGGTGGGCGGTATTGGCGTTACAATTTTGCAGCCTCTTGCAATCAATCGATTGCGGTGTATGAGTTTGTCTATTGCCTGGTTGGCGGTGGCACTGACCACAGCGGTGCTGATGTACAACATTGATTATGCACTGGATATCAACCCCGGCGAACAGTCGAATATGTCATGGCCCGAGTACCAGAAAAACAAACCTGAAGGGGTTCATATTGTTACCCTGGCAGAAGGAAGCGAGATACCTGTCAGGATCAGTGTCAAGGGCGATGTATTTGAAGACACCGTGAATACGAGTATGTTATTGAAGACTTCGAAAAAAATTGATCTGGAATTCAGGGATGGAAAGCCGACAGGTATATATCGTATCAATGGAGGTCAGTGGTTGGAGAGAAATGATGGTTTGTATATGCGTGAGCATATTCATAAAACTATCACCGATAAGGTTCAGGGTCCTGAGCTAGTTCGCAGTATAGACCTGGGTACAGAAAAACGTCTGGGTGGTTTACTTGACTGATAGTAAAAAAAACGAGACGCTGGATGCGATACTGCATCAACCCGTGCGTACCCGCCTGGTCGCTTTCCTGGCGGGGCGCGGTGAGGCCACATTTAAAGAATTGAAAGAATTATTACAAGTGACAGACGGTAACCTTGATGCGCACATACGTAAATTACTGGCAGTAAAGTATATCGTTAGTAGAAAGGAGTTGATCGACAGGCGAAACCAGACGTTCTATCAATTGACCGATGTTGGACGCAGGAAATTTCAGGAATATGTAAAGTCTTTGCAGCATTTATTTTCGATGGAGAATCAATAATGGATATTGGCATTCGTGCAGGGCAGGATGCGCCGAAAAAAGTACCTGCAAAGATAGAGAGGCTACTTGAAAAAGCATCTTTTGCTATCGATGACATTGAATATGTTGTCTGTAGTGATCTGTCTATGCAGGGAAATTTTAATGAAACATGGGTTCTGCTCATCGCCAATAATCTTCTGGTTATCGATACAGGGAAAATTGTCGAACGTTTCGCTGTTAGTGATATCAAGGGTGTCAGGATCAAAGAGTTATTCTCCAGTGCCAGTATCTTGGTTGAATTAAACGCTGGAGAGCATTGTCTGGTCCGCTATAGCAAGGCCAGGACAGCCGAATTTGTGCGTTTTTATCGTATGCTCAAATTGTGTCTGCAGGGGGATCGTACACTTATCGGTCAGGAGAGTAAGGCGTCAAGTTGTAAAAAATGTGGATATCCTTTGACAGAAGAGGGTGCCGCCTGTCCACGTTGTGTCCCCAGCTGGTCTGTACTCAAACGATTGATACAATTAATGAGTCCTTACAAAAGTCGTCTTTACCTGGTGATTGCTTGTACCTTCGTCGCTGTGGGTGCGCAGATGATTCCGCCCTATATTACCAAAAAAATCGTCGATGATGTGATCCTGGTCAAGGATGCGTCGGCATTGACGGGTTTGATTACTATTATGTTGCTGTCAGGTGTTGTGTATCTGGCCGCGCGCTGGTTAATAGGGGCTGTGTCTGCCTGGCTGAGTGCGCGACTGATCACTGATTTACGGTCGCGTTTGCATCTGCACCTGCAAAAACTGGAAATGACTTATTTTAATAAACGATCGTCGGGAGATATTGTGGCTCGTGTGATGCAGGATACAACCGAGTTACAGCAGTTCCTGATCGAGGGTTTGCCCTTTATGCTCGTGAATGGTATCTCGTTTATTGTGATATCCGCGATTTTATTATCGCTCGATACCGAGCTTGCCATTATCGCATTCATGCCTGTTCCATTCTTAATACTGGGTGTGCACTGGATATGGAATCGCCTGCGTCCCTTGTTGTATAAAAGAGGGCGTTATCGCGGCGAGATCACGTCTATCCTGAGTGAGTCGATTCGTGGGGTCCGTGCAGTTAAGGCAGCGGGCTTCGAGCAGGACAGGGCTAACCGTTTTGATGAATATAATGAGAAATTTTTCGACTCCTTGCGCCGAATCATGACTGGTTTTGTTGGATTCTCTGAGGGTAGCTACTGGTTGATGACGGTCGGTGTCGCCGTAATCTGGTTGTTTGCCAGTATGCGTCTGACTGGCGCGGGAGATAGCCTGACTCTGGGTGACCTGTTGGCCTTTGTTGGGTATATCTGGCTCTTCTATGCGCCCTTACAATGGTTTGGTGTCATCATGAACTGGATGAACAATGCCTTCGCTGGCGCTGAAAGAATCTTTGCCATCCTCGATACCAGGCCGGAAGAGTACGAGCGTAAGGATAATATTCAACACCCCGATATTCAGGGAGACATAGTATTCAAGGACGTGCATTTCAGTTATGAAAAAGGCAAGGAAGTCCTGAAGGGCATCGATTTCAATATTAAGTACGGTGAGATGATCGGCCTTGTGGGTAAGTCCGGTATGGGTAAAAGTACCCTGATCAATTTGATTTGTCGTTTTTATCAGCCTGATAGTGGGCAGATAATGTTGGATGGTCAGCCCCTGGATCACTACAAGTTGCAAGATCTGCGTCATTCTATCGGCATCGTCATGCAGGACCCTTTCATATTTTATGGATCCATCAGGGAAAACATTGCCTATGGAAGGCCAGATGCGAGTATAGAGAAAGTGATCGAGGCCGCACAGGCGGCCAATGCGCATGAGTTTATTGTCGAGAAAGAATTTGGCTACGATACGATTATCGGTGAGAATGGAGTCGAGTTGTCAGGAGGCGAGCGGCAGAGAATAACGATAGCCCGCGCCATTTTGCAGGACCCGGCTATCTTGATACTGGATGAAGCCACCAGTCTGGTCGATAGTGAAACTGAGCAAGAAATACAATCTGCCATTAATATATTGGTCAAGAACAGGACAACCATAGCAATTGCTCATCGATTGGGAACATTGCGTAATGCTGATCGCTTGCTGGTTATCGATGATGGTAAAATTGTCGAGCAGGGAACGCATGACCATCTGCTGACATCAGATGGACTCTATGCCCGTCTGGTCAAGATCCAGTCGGAATTAAACGAACTAAATGCAAAGGCTCACATAGCCTAGTATCCGGGTAGCTGAATGATGAATGCAAACGAGACAAGGACATTTCACTTAAGCAGGCGACACGACCAGGTTGTTTTTCAGTATGATAAAGAGGATGTGGAAATACCTGTTCGCATCCTGTTGGTCGCTCCCTTATCTGATGGTAAAAGGATCGTATCTATCCTGCATCAGGAAAAGAAAGAAGAGCTTATACTGATAAAGTCACTTGAGACGATCGATGGCACCAATAAAAAAATTATCGAGGAAGAAATCGAGCGCTGTTACTTCTTTCCTAAAATTACAAAAATCAATGATGTCAGTATACATTTGGGTGATTACTACTGGGATGTAGTGACTGATAAAGGTGGCAAGAAATTTCTGTTGAGCTCCCCGTCTGTCAATATGCGCTGGGTGAGTACTCAACGTATTATTCTGTGTGACTCCGACGGCATAAAATATGACTTATGTGATATGGAGGATATGGATCAGGCAAGCCGGGATTTATTACAGCGGATTATATGATTCAGGATATGTTTCAATGATACGGGCTAGCTATACAGTTCCTATACCTTGTGACGGGATGCATTATGAAATGGAGGTCTACCATGCCTAATTACTATATAGCGATTATGTTGTCGTTGTTGTTACTTATGACGTCAGTAGTGCATGCAGATGAGCTCTTAAAGCATAGAAAGCTATTGCAGATGCATCAGTTCAAAACACTTGAGAGGCAACTGCAAAATGTTAATGATCAATACTTGAATGGCCAGGCATCATTACGTGATTATTATTGGAGTATTGATACACTGTGGTTGGAGCGTGATTTAGATGCACCATGGCTATGGGGAGCATTGAAAGCCTGGAGAAAACACAAGCCTGGTTCCGCCTATATGAATGTTGTGATAGGAAAATACTATACAGACAAGGCCTATGCTGCACGTGGTGCGGATTGGGGATCAGAAGTTTCCAATAAACAATTTAAACAGATGGAAACCTATTTTGAGACAGCGGGGCATTATCTCGATCAAGGCCTGAAATCAAATCCTGCCATAGTAGACGGGCATATAGAAATGCTGGGGATTATTCGTACCAGCCGTGCAAAGAAATTCAATAAATCGCTGGTAGCTGCTTTGCTGAATTATATGAAAACAGTGCCAATAGAAGTAAAGCGTAAAGAAGCTGTCTGGAGTCACCTGTTGCAATCTGCGATACCCCGTTGGGGTGGTAGTTATACGGAGATGGAGGGGATCATTCGAAGCGAAGTCATGAAAATCAAGCCCGCTATACCTGATCGTGACATAGCGGCATTGAAAGACACCATTGCCTATGACCAGATGTCAATGTCAGTAATAAACGCTGATTATGCTGCCGCCCTTGAAGAGGGAGAAAAGAGAATCAAGGCGAATACAAATTATGCCGGTATCTATTTAGTAGCGTCTAATGCAGCCTATAACCTGGAAGATTATCAGCGTTGTTATCAGTATGCTAAAAAAGCAACTGAGTTACGCCCCTGGCGATCGTTTGGATGGAACAGGTCAGGTATTTGTGCGATTAAATTACAAAAATGGCCTGAGGCCAACAAGGCCTATCGTACCAAGCTATATCTGGATGGTGATGCTAAATATGATGTTTTTCAACTGGGGGTCACCTATATGTATCTTTATCAATTTGATAAAGCCTATGCCCTGTTTAAAAAAGCAGAAGAACTGGATCCGGATTATAAAAAATACACGCAAAAATACACAAGTTATATTGAAAAAGAAAAGCGCAGTAGTATGAATCTTGTGGGTCAGGATATCACAAACATCATTGGTGTGATTGCATATGAAGGTGATGTGTCGAAAAATAAGGGTCACAATCATTAATTATTGATTTTGACGCATCTGTATCAAGATTTTCCAGGAGGCTAATGTCGTGATGAAGGTGTGGGGAAGGCCTGGTGCCTATAATGTCCAAAAAGTTCTTTGGTTTATTGCTGAGCTAGGGTTGGATTGTGTACATATTGATATTGGTAGCATGCAAGGAGATCTGGACAGTGAAGAGTTTCTGGCCATGAATCCTCATGGTCGTGTCCCTGTTATTCTGGATAATGGCAGTTATGTCTGGGAGTCTAATACCATCCTTAGATATCTGGCGTCTACCCATGGAAGTGAGGCTTTCTGGGTTGAGAACCCTTACGGACGTTCGTTGATTGAACGTTGGATGGACTGGGAACTGGCAGCATTGCAACCTGATTTTTTATCGTTATTCTGGAAATATTATCGAACACCTGAGAGCAAAAGAGATAGTGATATCATCGAGGTTGCCTTGAAGCGATGTGAGAGAAATTTGATTATTCTGGATGCTCACCTTGAGAATAGTGATTACATAGCCGGGCCGCAATTTAGTCTCGCTGATATTTGTGTGGGCACGTCGTTTTACAGATTGTTTAATATGGATATCGATGTACCGATATTGTCCAATGTATTTCGTTGGTATCAACAATTATCTGAAAGGCCTGCCTATCAAGATAATATTATGATCCCATTCGAGGAATTAAAAGGACGTCTTGTATACTAGTTTCGTGGCAATAATATTGTTAGTAAAAGGCTGGATAGAAGTTAGTTACTACGGAGTTCTTTTTTGTAATATTTACATATTTTTGGGTTTGCCCCTGTAGTTGTGATGAAGAATTTTATTTGATCACCACCCCCTAACCCCCTCCTTGAAGGAGGGGGGATCAATGCATAACATCGTGCATATATCTTAATTGAATTTGTTATAGCCCCCTTCTTCAATGTGAGGGAGCCACTGTTTGTTGTCGTGTATATATTTCACTTGTATTTGTTTTATCCCCCCTCCTTCAAGGAGGGGGTTAGGGGGTGGTGATATAAATAACACTTCGAAATTGACCGTTTGTATCAGGATATGTACATAGTCATTATCAATGGTTTAATCGCAATATTCGAGTGAGAGCTTATTCTTAAGTCAGTGCTATTCGAGCCGAAGAGTATTTATTTCTTAATTTAGTCGCAACGCGATGGAATATTCTCATGTACCAGGTGTTAGCCATGATGTAGCGAATAATTATTATGTAATTTCATACTAAATCATTAAAAATACTGGCAAAGGAGAAATGCTATGAGTTTTATCAGGCGGTCTATGGTTTGTCTTTTAGGTGGCGCAAGTCTACTCAGTCTTTCATTACCGACAATAGTTGTTGCAAAGGATAGATATAAAAACGATTTCCCAGTAAGTATTGAGATGTTTTCACCCGAACGCAATCACCGTGTTGGCATTGGAGGGCGTGGTTGGTTTGTCGATCTGGAAATTGAATATGAAGTGCCATTGGCACGTAGTGGCTTTACATTAAATGCTGCAGGAGAACCAGGTTTTCAGGTAACCGGGCCTGGCGGACATAATAATATTGCACCCTTTCCGGGGACATTTTCGCCCGGGCAAGATGAGCGTATACCTGGGCTGATTGTATTGTTGAGTACTACAAGCATCGGTGCTAAATCCTGTCAGAATATAGCGAATCTATTCAATATTACAGGGGTGACAGACCTTTCTGAAGATGAAACCGAGTTATGGGATACCTGGATCGTGGGGGCACCCTTATTTGGTGTCGATACGCAGTCTACCATCTACGTCGCTGTTGCTGACGATCTGAATAATGATGGTATTTTTAATGATGCGCCCAATGTGGTAGCGGATGCAGATGGTAATGGAGTATGTAATAAGCGCGATTTAAAACGACTGGGTCTTGCATCTAAAGTTGAAAAGACCACATTCTATATTAATGGCGATGTAAACCTGGAAGGGGTGCCCGTCGTCGAATAAGTAATGTCTGGACGTGTATTGATTCGACAGAGGCGGTTCTATCGCTCTCTGTCGATTTTTTACAGCATGGGTGGATATTTCTTTTTATAAGCGGCTTATCAGTTAGTGGCATTATTTCATAAATTTATCAGAGAAATAATCATGAATAAATCTATGAAATATCTAATAGTCATATTAATTCAAAGGAGACAGGGTGCAACATGATGCGGCCATATTATCTGCTGCGCTGTTGGGAAATTAGCGCGGATACCTAATTCCCTGGATTCGAATGACCCCGATATATTTTATGATCAGAGGAATATTCGGCCATACCAGGTGTTAGTGAGTTAGAGCCATTATAGGCTTTCACATATACGAGGAGAGATAATGAATAAACAACTGAAAAATATAGCATTAATGTTAATCGCTGGGATCAGTGCGGAAGCTAACGCCACAGATGTGGGGGTATCGCCTAATGGTATTGCATTTCCGACAGATTATATCAACTGGCAAGTGATCAGTACGTCACATCGTGTCGATAATAAAACCCTGCGTGTTATCCTGGGCAATGACATTGCCATCAAGGCAGCCCGTTCCGGTAACATTAATCCATGGCCTAAAGGGTCTATGTTGGGTAAGGTAGTGTGGAAAGAAGGAACAGACAAGCACTGGCCTACCGCTGTGGTGCCGAAAAAATTTGTGCATGCTGAGTTTATGTTAAAGGATGCAGAGAAGTATAAATCAACAGGTGGTTGGGGTTATGCACGTTGGAAAGGCAAGGAGTTGAAGGTCTATGGAAAAGATGCCAGTTTCGCGAATGAATGCGTTGCTTGTCATACGCCGGTTAAAGGTCAGGACTGGGTATTCACTCGACCGGCACCGCTCTTTAATGGTCAGTGACACATTCGCCTGTCTGGATAGTGTGAAGCCTGGATGATGTCGCGTCATTCAGAACAGGTTGTTGATTATATTCCCCATCTGCGTCGCTATGCGCGTGCCTTGATGGGGAATAATGTGCTGGCTGCAGATGATCTGGTGCAGGATTGTCTGGAGCGCGCGCTGAGTCGTTTGCATTTATGGCGTAGAGGCAGTGATATGCGAGCCTGGTTGTTTACGATTATGCATAATCTCTATGCCAATCAAATTCGGAAAATTTCGAACGCCCCCGCGTTTGTAGAACTGGACCCAGATCATGCCCACGATCAATCGAGTGCTGAACAGGACCTGGAAGTCAGGGATGTGCAGCAGGCAATCGATATGCTATCGCCCGATCAACGCGAGGTGTTATTATTAGTGACCCTGGAGGGTTTAAAGTATCAGGAAGTGGCGGCTATTCTGGATGTGCCTGAAGGTACGGTAATGTCCAAGTTGTCTCGTGCCAGAGAAAAATTACGGTCTATTATGCAATTGGAAAAACCAAATCGTCTGCGGAGGGTAAAATGACTTATCGTATACCCATCACCCAGTCTGATTTACAGGCCTATACTGATGGCCAGCTCAGCCCCAAGCGTCAGCGCGAGGTCGAGGCCTATTTGCAGGAGAATCCTGATGCTGCAGCCAAGGTGGAGGATTATCGTCTGATCAACGAATCCATTCATGATTTCTATGACCCGGTACTACAGGAATCCCTGCCAGCGCATTTAAAAGTGCAGTCAACAGGCGCTCGTTTCCGTCAATGGCGTGTTGCCGCTGCCGTACTCTGGCTGGGTTTGGGTGGTGTGATCGGTTGGCAGTTACATCCTGTGGTGGTAACGGGTCCTGTTGATACACTCAGGGCACAGCTAGTTAATCCGGCAGCCTTTGCGCATGTGATATATACGCCCGAGGTCAGGCATCCGGTCGAAGTCAGTGGTGATCAACAAACACACATGGCCAAATGGTTGTCAAAACGATTAAATACCACTATCAAGGTGCCCGACCTGACAGAGCAGGGTTATGAGTTGGTAGGGGGGCGTTTATTACCCTCCACTGACCGCATGGCTGCACAGTTCATGTACCAACGCGGTGATGGCTTGCGTGTTACCTTATATAGCCGTCATGGTGCCTGGGATAACAAGCAGACATCATTCCAGTATACGCGGCAGAAGAATACATCGGTGTTTTACTGGATAGATGGCCCGCTCGGTTTTGCACTGGTGGGAGACCTGGGTAAAAAAGAATTATTTAAACTTTCTGAAAGTATCTATCAGCAATTAAATTAATTATTCAAACATATTATCTGGGCCTGACTAGTTCTGGGTATCAGGGGTAGATTGCTGCACCCCTGTTGTCTATCCTGTTGGAGACAGTAAGCTGGCATTGAGTAAATATATACATTTACTCAATGCAGCCAGAGTATGTTATTGGCTAAACAATAAAAAGAGTGTAATGTTTAACGTGCCTTTTGAATGTTTTCCATTAATGCTTTTTCAAATACCTTCACAGCCTTGTCTGATTGCCCGGTTTTCTTTAATAAATCACCAAGGCGCATGTAGGTGGCATTTCGAATAGTCTGATTGTCTGTTTTTTTCAGGATGGATTCGAATAGTTCGATGGCCAGTTCTGGTTGCTTTTTATTTTTGTAAATTTCTTCAATTTCATGCATCTCATGGATGGCTGCTTTTTCGGGGTCATCAGCAAGGGCATGCACGGATTCTATTATATTAATAAAGTCTTTCATCAAGCCAAGAAAATCACGCATGCGTTCGACTTGCTCTGGATTCCCTGCCGAAGGTGCAGCTGAAACCTGTAAGGGTGATAGTTGCAGTAGGGCCAAGAGGCACATCGCAATGATAGTTTTGTTGTACTTAAGAACTAAATAATTCATTATCATTCTCCTGTGAAGATACTATGAATAGACTGGAGTTGTCGCGATTCGTTCGGTGAGGCAGAGACTCCAGTAAGGGTATTTCTACATCGTTGTCTTGATTAGGTATCGATATATCCAGTAGTCCAGGCCCTGGCTGGATGTCATACATATCAGGGCTGGTGTTATCTATGCTCAGGCTGACACCTGCGGCTGATAGATAGCTGAACGATGGAGTCAGGCCGCTATCATTGATCAGTAATGTGCTCTTGTCCGATAGGGACAGTATAGTAACCAGGAGTAATAGCGCAGATGCGATGCCTAATGGTTTTATACTAAACCAGTTGTGTAAAAAAGATTCGCTGTGAAACCGGCTGACATCAATAGATAAGTCCACAGGCGATTTGATCGAGCGGTATTGTCGAATGAGCTGTCCTTCTTTGTCGTGTAACTTGTTCATGATTCAAAATCCTCGAACGCATGTATCTGTTTTTGTGCCTTGTGCAACAAGGCCTTTACGGTACCGGGTCGGCATTTCATCATCTTTGCTGTCTCGTCGATCGAAAATCCTTCAAATATTCTCAGTATAACCACCTCA
>Ga0209633_10003127_pt1 | contig 15403 bp, 13 predicted proteins | sample Cruoilmetagenom1_FD_187290 | JGI IMG/M metagenome (GOLD analysis project Ga0209633, IMG submission 187290) | Oil polluted marine microbial communities from Coal Oil Point, Santa Barbara, California, USA - Sample 1 (SPAdes) (version 2) | ecosystem: Environmental > Aquatic > Marine > Oil seeps ... | reverse complement strand
TTAACCATTTCTAAATTTGCCTTTAAAATATATTTTGCCCAAATTGTTTATTTATCGTAGAACTTATTAATTATGCAGGTTTAACGCCTTAATTTATTAAGAAAATTTGAAAGTTTTATAAACCTTCTTTTTAGAGAATATTAGGGGTAAAGCAGTGTTTAAAATATAGTTTGAATCTCGATAGGATTCAAACCTGTCGTGTAAGTTGTATGATTTCAAGTATTTAGGTGTGCCAAAGATAAAAAGGTAACCTAATAACTACCTTACTAATTGAACAAGATTGATTCAAATTAAGTGTCAATCTTGAGTAAAGATATGATTTTAACCCCTAATTAATTCAAATCTTATTTAATTAGTTTCATAAAATGTTCGTTTTAAGAAACTATTCAACATCTATTTTATTTGAAAATTCAATTGAAATATTAGTTAAGTATAAATGAACATTCTTCATAGCGTCTGCCAAGCTTATTGCTTCATCAATTACTGAAGCTGAATAGGAGATTCCATACTCATATAATGATTGTTTTTGCAATGAAATACTACCACAAAAGGCTGCTACTTCAATGTTTTGTTTTTTAGCCGATTCGATAACACCATTTATTGTTTTGCCCGAAAGTGTTTGAACATCTAGTTTTCCTTCACCAGTTATAATCCAGTCAGCACCTTTAATTTTTTTATCAAAGTCTATTAGGTCTTTAATTAAATGAATACCTGATTGTAATTCAGCATTTAAAAAAACTAGTGCTCCTGCCCCCATACCTCCGGCAGCACCTGAACCTTCGATATTTTGAACATCGTAATTGAAAATAGCAGAAAACAGCTCTGATATATGTTGTAAACCATTGTCTAAGAGTGTAATTTCATTTTTGCTAGCTCCTTTTTGCGGACCATAGACAAAAGCAGCTCCATTAGATCCGAATAACGGATTTGTAACATCACAAGCAACTTTAAAAGTGATTGATTTTAAATTAGAAATAACGTTAGTAACATTGATACTCTTAATATGTGATAAATTTTTTCCTATCGGACTTAACTCAATACCATTTTCATCTTCAAACTTATATCCCAATGCTTTAGCCATACCAATTCCACAATCATTTGTGGCACTGCCGCCTATTCCCATAATGATGGTCTTAGCACCTCTATTTACAGCATCTAAAATAAGTTCGCCTGTGCCATATGTTGTGGTATAAAGACAATTGCGATCTTCTGGTTTTAAAAGCGCCATTCCTGAAGCTTCTGCCATTTCTATAAATGCAGTTTCGATGGTTTCCATATAAAGATAAGAAGCAGTAATAGGCCTAAACAGCGGGTCATTTACTTTAACGCTAATGCGTTTTCCTTTTAAATGATGTTCTAATATTTCTATGGTGCCATCACCACCATCAGCTAAGGGTAATTTGATGATTTTGGCACTAGGTAAAACCTCAAGAACTCCTTCTTGAACAGCATTGCAAAATTCTAAACCAGTTAATGATCCTTTAAACTTATCGGGTGCTAGAACAATTTTCATTTTAGAAGATTACGAACCAAAAATGCTTGGAATGAAATAGCTGAATATTAAAATGGCTACGAAAAATGCTCCTAGAATATAAACTTCTTTTATTAAAAAATCTGATTTTTTAATAGATAGGTTGAAATTAGAAATACTTTTTACTTCAACGCTTTTTGTAAAAGCACTAACCACATACGCAACAACCAATGCAATGATAACACCCGTAAAATTAAGCCAAATCCAGAAAATATCAAATCCTAAATCTACATGTAGTATTTCTTGCATAGTTTTAGAAAAAACAAGATTGATCAATACTGCCACTATGATTCCGGTATTCATACCAATATGATTTACCTTTTTTGAGAAAAAAGCCAAAATGAAAGTGACTAATACAGGTCCATAAAATACGGACCCAATTGCGTTAATTATTTCGATTACTGCACTTTTACTGCCTCCAAAAAGAAATGCACTAGCAATACAAACAATGCCCCAAAACACAACTGATCCTTTTGAAATTGCCATGTATTTTTTTTGGCTTAGTTTATCTTTTCCTCTATTAAAGAAATCTTCAACCGTTACAGCAGATAATGAATTTACGGTAGAGCTCAATGAAGACATTGCTGCTGATAATATGCCGATCATTAAAATTCCGATAAGACCATGAGGCAAATATTTCATAATAAATACAGGAATCATTAAATCTGCTTTAATTCCGTTTTTAGCAAATTCTGTTGGAAAATGCTTTTGAGTTGTGAATGCAATTTCTTCAAGAAAATCTGGAGCTAATGTTACCAAACCTCCAATAACTAATCCCATTATACAATATACCAAGACTACAGGGAATCTTAAAAGACCATTGGCTAATAATAGTGTACGTATTGTTTTTTCGTTTTTAGCAGATAAGAGGCGTTGTGCTTGAGTTTGATCGCATCCATAATAAGAAGCGTATAAAAAGAAACCACCTATTAACATTGGCCAAAATCCGTATTCATTACCTTCGCCTATTCCTAAATTAAAATCTATGACCTTCAATCGCTCTGGGTCAAAGCCATTAGCTAAACCACCATGCTCTTGTAAAAGATTCCATCCGAAATACAAGCAAATAATTAGGCCTGCAAATAATATGATCATCTGTATTGCATCTCCCCAAACTACTGCTTTCATACCTCCTTGCCAAGAATAAATAATGGTAATCACACTAATAATTAATATTGTATAGACAAAGTCTATATCTAACACTGCTTGTAAAATAATAGCGATAGTATATACCATTACACCTGTACCTAAGGCACGACTAATTTGAAATACAATACTTAATATTAATCTAGTAGAAGTGCTAAATCGTTTCTCTACAAACTCGTAAATACTAACCACACCTGACCTAAATAAGGGCGGAATAATGATAATCATAATAAAGAGCATGGCTAGAGGAACGGCAAATTCGAATGTTAACCACTTCATTCCTCCGCCAAGCTTAAGACCAACAAAGGCGGGAGCCGAAATAAAACTTATAGCAGATAGCTGAGTAGCCATAGTCGATAAACTCAAAGGAAACCATCCTAAACTTTTACCACCTAAAAAATAGTCTTTAGAATCTTTATTATCTTTAAAAAAGTATCCCATTCCTAAAAAGAATACTATGTACCCAATTACAATACTATAATCTAACCAATTCATTATTTTAATGTTTTAAGTCTATTCTTTAAATCAGATTTGGTATCATCAAACCATTCATTTTTTAAAATACTTAGCAAAATAATATCTGCTCTTCCGTTTCCGTCAAGGGAAGGAATAAAGTTTCGTAAAAGTCCTTCTTCTTTACACCCTACACTTTTCATAGCAGCAATACTAGTTTTATTTTCTATATGTGCTCCAAAACCAATGCGTTCAACTTTTAATTTTTCGAAGGCAAATTGAAATAATAAGTATTTGCAATGTTTGTTTAATCTTGTACCTCTAAATTTTTCACCAAGCCATGTATGCCCTAATTTTATGGATTTCAGGTCTTTTAAATAATCATGAAACCGAGTTGTTCCTGCATACTCATTTTTGATTTTATCAAAAATAATAAATGGGTATTCTTTTTCTAAATTTCGATTATTAATAGTTGATTGTATGTAATTTTTTAGACTTTCAAATCCATTACCTTTTTCAAGGAAATAAGTCCAAAGATTTGACTCATTCGAAATATTTAATAAGCTTTCAATATGTTCTATTTTTAAGGGGCTCAGCTTAACAAAATCATTCTCTAAAACATACTCTTTAGAATACTCAAAATTGAACATAATAAATTTAACTTTCTAATAAATCGATTAATAAGGCTGCGCTCCACGAAAAATCATTTCCTCCATAACCAGCTTTTCCGTCAGCGTGCATTTCGATTCTAGAATCAAAATATTCATAAAAACCATTTTTTTCTATAATTTCAATGGTATCTTCCTTAATTCGTTTAGCAATATCATTAAATTCATATTGTTTCAATCCTTTATATAGTATCCAATTAAGATTAATCCAAACAGGACCTCTCCAATACTTTTTAGGATTGAATCGTTCACTGCTTGGATCAAAGGAGGCGCATAAATATTGGTTTTCATTTCCGAATTTATCCATCATAGTATTTACTACTATTTTGGCTCTTTCTTTACTAGGGATATTGGCAAATATTGGCGAAAAAGAAGAGGAGGATATAAACCTTATTGGGATTTCATTTCTTAGATCATAATGAATATATGCACCTAGTTCTTCGTCGTATAGTTTGTTATTAAAGGATGCTATTGCTTTAGTTTGCCACCTTTGTAATTGTGCTATTTTATCTTGATTCCCTCCGATAAGTTGATACAAATCTATTAGGCATTGATTCGATTTGATAAGCATAGAATTAAATAAGGGATCTTGAACCAAAAATGGGGATAATTCTGCTATTTTTTTGTCACTGTAGTTATGTTTTTTGGCAATTTCTATAATGTGTAAATAATGATCATATTCTCTTTTGGAAGGTCTTTGAGAAGGATCAACATGTGATGTGTCTCTTCTTTTAAATTCATATTCGGGTGATTTCATTGTGGCAAATATATCATCCCAGATAGGTGAATTATCAGTGCCAGATTCCCAATTATGGTATATATAAACAAGCCCTTCGTTTTGAGGGTCTCTATTTGTATAGAAATAGGTATGATTGTCATAAACCTTATCTATAACACTTTCGATAAATTTTAAAGTTTCTTTTTTGTCTTTACTAATAGTATACATTTCTTGTAACACAAAACCTGTAACGGGTGGTTGTGTCATACCGGTAGACTTAAATTTTTTAGAAGACTGAGGGTGCAAATTTGAATTATGGTAATCAGAGCCCGGAAAATAAGAATCGGTTTCTGTATGAAAAATGATGTGAGGTAAAAATCCGTTTTGCCATTGTGCATCTAACAAGGTTGCTATTTCTTGTTCTGCTTTTGCCATATCATAATGGGCAAACCCTATAGCTATAAAACCAGAATCCCAAAACCATTGGAAAGGATATAGATTTTTACAGGGAATACTAAAACCGTCTTTCCAATTGTTTTCTAGAACAGTTTTTGCTTTTTTCTTTAATTCATTCATATTTATTATGCCATATAATTTTAAAAAAACTCATCATATGGTTGAAAATATGTGATGAGTTTAGAAACAAAACATACTAATTCAAATACTAAAAGTTAAATGTTGCTGTTAAGAAAACCCTTCTTGGTAAAATTGGTCTACCAAAAAAGAAGTCACTATCGGTTTGTTGATTTAAATCTCTAGGATTTCCTTCAGTCAACTTATCGGTATCAAATAAGTTAAACACCGAAAACCCTACACGCAAATCTTTAGTTTCTTCAAAAGAAAATGTATAACCAGCTCCAATTCTAAATATAGAATATCCGTCAAGTTCAACAGTATTTTGATTATTTGCAAATACTGCATCTCTTAAAGTTGCCGAAGCAAACACATCTAAATTATCATTGTCATAATCTAATTTTAGGGTTGCCAAAATATTTGGTTGTCTTGGTAACTCGTTTCCTTCATTTTCAGTAACACTAGAACCTGCAACTAAAGTTGTATTTCCGTCTGTAGTTGTACCAGAAACTAAATCTGTTGTTATATTATCGGTCAACTCATGGTCTTGAAAAGTAAAGTTTCCGTTAAAGGAGAAATTTTCTGCAAATTTCCAATCCCAAGTAGCTTCAACACCAAATGTTTTAGTGTTTTGTTCTCTTCTTCTTGCCTCAATAAGTCCTAAACCAACAATATCAGCTCTTTGAGTAGAAATTCTATCTTCTAGAGTAGTTAAATAACCTGCAAAAGTACCTAAAAATTTTCCACTTCCATATTTCACACCACCTTCAACTTGAATAATTTTCTCACTATTATATGCACTTGACAATACTCCATTTGAAACTGGAGCAAAATTTCTAATTAATGGAAAGAAATAACCTTTAGATCCATTTAAATATACATTTAAATTATCATTAACCTTATACAATGCGGCAATAGATGCAGCCCAATCAGTTTCACTTACGCCTGCTCTTCTGAATTCACCTGTAGTGAAATTTACATTTTGAAGCGCTGCAGTTAAATCTGTGTCATTATAAACTTGAGCACTACTTATCGCTCCATCTTCTCTAACTCCTTTATTGTTTTCTACTCTAAAACCAACATCTATACGCCATTTATTCATAACGATTTCATCTGTAAAATAAAAAGCTGTTCTTTCTTGAGTTAAAAACCTGTTTGAAGTGAGTCCGATGCGATTGGTCAATCCACCTTCGGAATAAATAACATTGTTATCCCCAGTGTCTGTATATGAAAGGTTTATTATTTGTGGGTCTTGATTGAATTCTGAAAGAGATCTAAACTGATAATTAATATCCTCTCCTTCAGAATAAGACAAATATACTCCTGCAGTTAAATTATGTGTTGCGTTGTCTCCAGCTAATTTTTTATGAATTGACAACTCTCCTACATAATCAGTAACAGGTCTATGTCTATCGATATGCAAATTGTCAATCACAAGATCAGAGCCAGTTATTTGAGTACCGTCTCCACCAACATAAGTTGCACTATAGTTTGCTGTAGCATTTGGTAAACTAGCTACATAATCATCTAAAGTGACAGGAAAATTTTGTGCCCCGTTACCGCCAATGTAAAGTGCAAAATCACTAACATAATTTGAAAATTTTGCTTTGGCATTTACCTTCCATCCATTATCAAAATTATAATTAAAGGCTCCCATTACGTACAGCCCTTTTGTAGACACACCATCTTCTATAGGGCTTCTGTAATTACCCTGAGGCGTTAAAAAGCTAATATTTCTAAGATGTGATGAGTTTAATTGCGATACTTCTTCACCATCGTTACCTCTCAAACGTTCTCTACTACCTCCAGATAGGGGTAATGGCATAATAAATTGAGCATCATCATCAATGAATTGTCCGTATAGTGTAAAAGAACCTTTTTCAAATTTTTGCTTAATGTTTCCTCTGAATTGTACACCCTTTGAAGGTACACCAAAATCATAAGGACCGTTATCTTTACGAACCCAACCACTAAATGCATAATAAGTATTAGAATCATCATCACCTATTTTACCTCCAGAATAAAATTCTGTTTTAATTCTTTGCTCATCAGCAACTTCTATATTTACAATATTCTCAGCATTTTTATCTCCTGTCTTTGAAATATAATTAATGATACCTGCGGTCGATCCGGTTCCATATAGAATTGAAGAACCACCCCGAACAAATTCAACAGCACTAATACCTTGATCAACTCTGGCATATACATCTCCACCTGTTGAACTTAAACCGTATCCGGCTAACGAAAATCCATCAAATTGAATTGGGGTAAAATCATTTTGACCACCCGAAGGCATTCCACGAACAAATATATTTACAGCATTTTCACCACCACCACCTTCAGCAGTAACTCCAGGAATGTTCCGTAAAATATCTGCTTGGCTATTAGCGTTTAATTTGGTAAGTTCTTTTGCCCTTATTGAAGTAATAGATAGAGGTGATTCTTTTTGTGATCTGATCGTAGATGTTGCAGTTATCACAACATCATCTAATACATTAGCGCCTTCATTCAAAATAACGTTGATATTAATAGGTGTACCATCTAATGTAATAGGTTGCTCAAAAGTACTATATCCAATATAAGATACCTGAAGCGTTTGCGCTCCAGTAAGATCAGTGGTAAAATTAAAGTTTCCATCAAAATCTGATGTTGTACCTGATGCACTTCCTTTAATTAGAACGTTAGCTCCTGGGATAGGATTGCCAGAGCTATCCTTTACGTCTCCCGAAATTTCTGTTTGTGCAGTACCATATATAAAGGTAAAGGCACAAATAAATGTAAAAATTAGTGATTTCATTTTTTAAATATTTAGTAATTAGTTAAGCTATTTATTTCAAATTTATTAGAATATAGGTCTTCTTTTTATGAAATTAATAAAAAAATAACTGCAAACGTTTGCGGAAACGTTTGCAATTTGTAAATTTGACTATTGTAGTTTACTAAATTTAAAGAATGGGAAAAAAAAGTAGCGTAACCTTAAAGGAAATAGCTGAAGAATTAGAATTATCTATCTCAACCGTTTCTAGAGCGTTAAAAGATCATCCAGATATTAATAGTTTAACCAAAGAAAAAGTAAAACAAAAGGCAGAAGAATTAAATTATCATCCTAACATATTTGCGCAAGGGTTTAGAAGTCACAGAACTCATATTTTAGGAGTTATCGTTCCTAGTATAACTCATTATTTTACAGATACAATGTTAAAAGGAATATTGGAAGAGGCAGATAGCAGAGGTTATCGTGTTATTATTTCAGAATCGAATAATGATACAAAGAAACAGGCGGAAATGTTAGAAACAATGATTCAGTTTGGAGTCGACGGCATATTAATGTCTTTAACAAAAATGACACGAGATATAGAGAATATTTTAAACGTTCTAAATCGAATTCCGTTGCTTTTGTTTGATAAAGTATCTGATAAAATTCCGTGTACACAAATAGTGATTAATGAAGAAGAGGCTGCTTTTAATGCTATTGACCACCTTATAAATACAGGTAAAAAAAGGATTGCTATTATTAAGGAAACGAAATTTTCTTATACTTCAGAAAAAAGATATGCAGGGTATTTACGAGCATTACGAGAGCACGATATACCCGTTGATGAAAAAATCATTCTAAGTTGTGAAGATATAAATATGGAACAAGGAAAAGAACTAACAAGGATATTATTAAGTTTAAAAAAACGACCTGATGCTATTTTTGCCATTACCGATAAAGCCGCTATAGGCATAATTAAAACCTTAAAGAAGTTTAAGGTAAAAATACCACAAGAAATTGCGGTTATAGGTTTTAGTAATTCATTAAGTTCAACTATTATCGAACCTAATCTTACTACCATCGATCAACCTGGTAAAAAAATAGGAAGAACTGCGGTTAGATATTTAATAGAAGAAATGGAAAATGATGAAGATGAAAACCTAATAAGTAAAACTGTTGAGATTAAGACAAACCTAATTATTAGAGAATCTTCGTTTAGAGCATAAATTTATTTAATCTTTGACATGCAAGTTAAAAATAAAATCATGCAGTTTTATAAAACGGTCGTTTTATGGGACATTATAGACTAAAATAGGTGATCCGAATTCAGATGTCTCATTCTCCGTCTTTTTTAATAGTTTCGTTAATTCACCTTTTATGGGACTATAGTTTTAGGATTATTCTATTATAGTAATCAGCACATTTCCACTTCATTTCGTTGCTCTCCATTTTGGGAAAAGAGCTTCATTAAAACAATCTTGGACACAACACTAAATATATTCTTTTCATTTCTCTAATCCGATCCTCAATCTTCCGGAACGGAAACGATTTATTCCGAAGAATATATGTAGTGTTAAGTCCGCTTGATAGGAATATTTTATTTGTATTTTGTTCAACTTCCTATGTTTTTATTCTTCGCAATGTTTTATACACTCTTACCGATTCATCATTGACACCTATTTTTGACAGCAAAACAACAACATTCATTTTTGGAAAACGGCATAAAGCCAGGCTCGTTCCTTGCTCTTTTTTATACGTTTTACCAAATCTGAATATTGAATTTATAACAGGCATCAAAAAGAGGTAACGGGGATGGCGCTATGGGAAGTAAATCTAAACTAGGATTTATGAACTCTAACAAAATCACTAAAAAAGGAATTGGAACAAAAAAATCAAAAAAAGGAAAACGCTCCAGATATAATAAGTAAATCACTTTTAAAACTAGTCCGTCTAAAGCGGTTTAAAATTTCAAGAGTTTTTTAGTCAAAATAGTGGTTGATATTTTTAAAAGTTGACGTTCCAATTGATGTGCTCTCTTAAAATCATAGATATTGGTACAAGAACGAAGCAATTGACAACATTCTTAGTTTTATTATTGCTATACAAATGAATACATTTATTAAACTTGTTATTTAGGATTAAGCAACTGACTTTTTAGTCAGGTTGTTTGAGTTTTTATTCGCTTTTGGCGAATGAAAATGAGAAGCAAGAGGGTAACACGCTTCGCGATGTTACGATTATTATTAAAATTTTAAATATTTGATAATCAATTAATTAAAATTAATGAATGATATCATAAACTTGGGAACAGTATGTTTTTTACAGTAAAAAGCTGCTCAGCCCAATAAAATCAACAAATTTTTACAGTAAAAATGGATAAAGGATATGAAAAGGAACGATTTACAACGATAAGTTTTAAATGTTCCACAGCGAAAAAATTCAGAGCTTTTAGTAAAAAGATGGGAGCGTCAAATTCTATGACTTTGCTAATGATGGTGGAATTTTTTGAGACCAATAACGTCTCCCCAAAGGAATCTATAGGCCCGAGTATTCATACATTAGAAAACTTGATTAAAAAAAGAATAAGCTCCGTTATAGCCATTTTACGCGATATGGAAAAGAATCAAACGAAACCCACAACGGCTATGATACAATCTCTTTTTGAAGAAGTTGAACCCAACTTGGGTGTTTTTTTTGTTCATTTTTTTTAGCACGATTTGATGCAGATTATACTTTGAATGATTGGAAATGAGTATCAATTCTATATAAATTTTATGAAATCGTCGTGCAAATGATAACACCCAACTTGGGTACAACTTGGGTGTTTTATCTTTCAATTTATTAATGCATTTTCAATGGAATTTGGAGTTTTCCATAAAGGCTTAGAGATGTTAGTTTATACTACTCATCGACGTATTATCAATATCAAGCTTCTTCTTTAAGAGCTCCATGTCCTCGCTAACTTTTCGTTCAATTACACGAGCGTAGATTTGTGTAGTAGCAATTTTCGAATGCCCTAAAAGTTTAGAAACTGTTTCAATAGGTACGCCATTGCTAAGCGTGACTGTAGTGGCAAACGTGTGTCGAGCCATATGAAAAGTTAGATTCTTTTTTAATCCAACTGCCTTTGTAATTTCTTTGAGGTAATAATTTACTTTTTCATTTGTAATGACAGGAAACAATGTTTCTGTAACTTGCGTCATTGGATGGTTTTGATACTTATCTATCAGTATTTTTGCCTTTGCAAGTAAAGGTACTTTTACTGGAGATTTGGTTTTTTGACGATTCGTAAATATCCAATCATTACCATCAATTCCTTTTAAAATATTATTATTAGTTAGGCTCATTATGTCAACATAAGCAATGCCAGTATAGCAGCTAAAAACGAATAAATCTCGCACTCTTTCCAGTCTAGCAATTAGGAAATCATGGGTTTCGATATTTGAGAGTTCATTGTCCGATAAATAAGGTCGTTCTCTTTTTTCATAGATAGGTTTCCACCGTACGAAGGGATCTCTATCAATCCATTCTATATGATATCCTAGAGTTACAATTTTTCGAAACCGCTGTATGTGTTTCATTACGGTATTATTACTCATCGCTTTTGGATGACCTTTTGGCCAAAAGCAAGATAGAAAATTTGAAAAATCACAAAAAAATTTATAATCAAGTTCCTTTAAAAAAATATCTGAAGTATTTAAAACATTGCTTAAATACTTATTAATATATCTCAGGGTAACACCGAAGTTTTTCAAGGTACCAATAGCTAATGTTTTTTCTGTTTTTTGTGTGTGATATTCAAGAAGGTTTTGGAGCGTCTTAGAGTTGTCGTTTTCGCCTAAGTATTGAGCTTTTATTAATTCTGCAGTAATCAGGTCTCCTTTAAATTTTAAATCTTGAAAACTTTGAAAAAGTTGTGTTTGTACCTGACTTAAATAATTATTTATTTGTCGAGCTTCATTTGAATTTCCTCTAACTTTTTTCTTTTTGTTATCCCAACGCGATAAAGGAACTTTTCTTTTTAGACTAATGTTAACTCGTCTACGATTTACTGTAATTCGTGCATAAAGTAATGCTTCATCATTAATTGCCCTTGAGCTTTGTAGCCAAAAGAGAGTTGAAAAGGTGTTTTGTGTACGCATAATTGTCGTCTTTAAATTGTTAAACATTTATTGAGACGAAAGTCAAATCAATTATACCAGTTCAATATACGAAATTTTTCAAAGTGTCTGCTCAGCAGACACTTTGAAAAAAGGTATCCTTTTAGCAGACATTTAAAACCTAATCATTTCAAGTCTTATGAACCCTTAAAAACCTGAAAACCATGTAAATCATAAGACTTACATGGTTCTGGTGCCATTTATGATGGCTTTTAGTGACCTCGACTGGATTCAAACTATATACCTATATCTCTTTGGTTAAATGGAATATTTTTATGATAAATTTCATTACGGAACTCTTTCAATGCGATGACTGAAAATAGGATAGAAAAAGTGCATAGCGGTAATAATGAAAGCAAGACTGAGGTCTCGTCCTGAAATAGGTTGACCAGAAGAATAAACATAAAAATGTAACCAAATTAATGTGGAATCGTCTAATATTAAAAGTATGAAAATAATTATGAAAACAACAACCTACATTACAATAGTCATTGGTTTGATTCTTATTCTTGGAATTACTGGATGTTCAAACGATAATGCTGAATCCAATAATGCTACACAACAAGCAGATGGATTAATAGGTATTGCGCTACAATTACACCAAAATTCTCCTCAAGGACTAAATGGCTTACTTGAATCTATTGATGAAGTTACTGCCATAGGTGTCAACCTTTTTGGAATGTCTCCAGAATGGCAAGAATTAGAAACTGCTCCTAACACATTTGATTTTCAAGACTTTCTAATTAATCCACTTACGCTTACTGATACTAACGAAACAAAATTCAGGAGTTACATTCTCGTTTTAAAAATGATTGATAGCAATCGAAAAACAGTTCCTTCAGATTTATCAGAAAATTCATTTGATGATCCTTTACTAATCAATCGGTTTAAAAATTTAATAGATAATATATCAGCATTGACAGAAATCAACAGAGTTTCACATATTCTTATTGGGAACGAAGTTGATGGTTATTTAACAACAAACTCATCAGAACTTAATGCTTTTTCTGTTTTTTATGAACAAACCGTTAATCATATTCATACAAAAATGCCTTCTGTAAAAGTAGGAACAATTATTACTTATAATTCTGTTGTTGATAATCCAATAATTTTTGAAACCCTTACTCCTTATAGTGATTTTATATGTTACACTTATTATCCAACAGATACAACAAACCCAAATTGGCAAATGCGTTCGCCAAATGAAGTTTATTCAGACATCTTATTTATGGCCGAAAAAGCAGGCAATAAACCATTTTCTTTTACAGAAATTGGTTATCCATCATCAATTGAGAATAATTCATCTGAATTACTACAAACTCAATTTGTAGAAAATATGTTTGAAACACTTAAACCATATAAAAATGCTGAAAAATTAGAATTTATTTTTTATCACGGAATGTATGATTATCAACCAGATTTTTGTGTCGAATATGCACAATTGCAAGGGATTGATGCTACATATCTCTGCGGTTTTATGAATAATCTTGGATTAAAAAGTTATGAAACAGGACAATCAAAACAATCTTGGAATACATTTGTAAACAAATTAAGTGATTGGTAAAATCGCTATATTAGAAAAAATTGATATAAAATTACTAAATAAATGATTGAAAAAAATATAGAATTTATAAAAAAGACAATTGAAGAAGGTATTCCAATCCACAAATTTTTAGGCTTAAAATTATTGGTTCTCGAAAAAGGATTTGTAAAAGTAAGTGTTCCTTTTAGAGATGAAGTTGTTGGAGACATAAGAAGTAACAGATGGCACGGAGGGATTATTGCCACTATAATGGATTCTGTAGGCGGAATAGCAGGAGGAACTCATTTTACTTCATTTGAAGATAAATTATCGACAATTGATTTAAGAATAGATTATCTAAAAGGAGCAGAAGCATCATCAATAATTGTAGAAGGTAAGATTGTTAGATTAGGCAATAGAATACTTGTAACAAAAATGAAAGCCTTCCAAAAGGATGAGTTAATAGCAGAAGGAAAAGGTGTATATAATTTTATACGAATTGATAATTCAGTAAAATAGCGAAATGGAAAATCAAGTAGGAAAAACCAAAGATTTAGGATTTCAATTTGGAATAAGGAAAACTTTTTCTGTTTCGACTGAAAAGGTTTGGGAATTTTTATTTGCCGAAAATGGACTAAAAATTTGGTTGGGTAAATTAAAAAGCGAGCTTGAAATTAAGAAAGAATACGAAACTGAAGATGGAACAAAAGGACTTGTTCGAGTTTTTAAACCAAATTCCCATATTCGACTGAATTGGAAACTGAAAATTGGGGAAAAAAGTAGTTGAACTTGTTCCAAATCAAAAAATAACAATTGAATGGAATAACCCGACAACAACTGTGGGTTTTGAGTTTTCGGAATTATTCCTATTAAGCAGGCTAGTTTTCAAAAAGAATTTTTTACAATTCTATCAATACTTTTGATTTTATAACGTTCAATATTTAAAAAACAAAGGTTTTGTATCCGTTATAAACATTGATAGGGCCTTTCAGTCCTTAGTGGTTTATTTTAAAATAAATGACTGTAAAAGTTTAAATCATACTCCTAATTATCATTCTAATAGTTTAAATCCATTAATAGAAACTAATTTATAAATAAACAATCTATTCAAAAATTCAATGGCGTTTTCACCTTTTTCTATATCCATGAAAAAACTATCCGTTATTAAAAGGTGATATATAATATTATAGGAAACCAATACATCTTTAATATTTAATTCTTTTTTGTAAATATTTTCATTTCGACCTCGAATAATATTTTTTTCTAAAAAAGGAAAAATAGAATCATCTCTAAATTTTAACAGTTCAAAAAAAATATTAGAGTATTTCCTTTTTAAATCATTAAAAAATACTGGAGAAATGACAGAAAGAGTTTCTTTTATACAACTAAAAAAAAATTGTAGTTCTACAATTGCATTTGATGCAATTTTAGGGTAATTTCTTAAGCCGGAATTAAATTTTACAATTTGAACATGCAATGATTGCTTTAAAAGGTCATTTTTATTTTCAAAGTAAACATAAATTGTTTTTTTTGAAATACCACATTCAGTAGCAATATCATCCATTGAAGTCACTGTTATACCATTTTTTAAGAAGAGAACACTTGCTTTTTCTATGATTGTATATTTTGTATTCATTTTTTATTTATATAAAAATAACATACTCCCAACGTTTATTTCATCAGAAAAGACAATTCAAGAGTCTTACAATATTTTGATTATTTTATAATTAATCCCATTAATTATGTTGTATTAAATATTTAGAAATTTCTTTATTTGCATTAATTTCTCCTAATTCTATCAGTTCATCTGCCTTGTGAAAGTCAAAAGTACTAGCTGCATCACGAGGTATGTTAATAGTGATATCCGGTTGATGTTT
>Ga0209633_10003126_pt1 | contig 15406 bp, 13 predicted proteins | sample Cruoilmetagenom1_FD_187290 | JGI IMG/M metagenome (GOLD analysis project Ga0209633, IMG submission 187290) | Oil polluted marine microbial communities from Coal Oil Point, Santa Barbara, California, USA - Sample 1 (SPAdes) (version 2) | ecosystem: Environmental > Aquatic > Marine > Oil seeps ... | reverse complement strand
TTGGGATTCAGGTCGCTGGGAATATAACTTGCCATAACGCTATCTATATAGATAGAAACAATCCTGCTCTCATCCTCAATTTTTCCCTCCACGTAAATCAGTGGATCGTTGTTATCCAGGTAGAGATTATTGTTTTCTGAACCATAGGGTGCAATCATTCTTACAAGCGGAGGATCAATTTCGGTGCGCCTGATGGGAAAAATGGCAGTTTCGGTATTATCATATACATCTGAAACCTGGACTGTTACCTGGTTGGCAGAACTCAGATTCACACTGGCAAGAAACTTATACCCTTCCTCTGTTTTCTCTACCGGCACGGTAAATCCATTTACCTGGAGCGATTGAATATCACTTGCATCATCAATTGCTCCTGTAACATTCAACATGATAATCTCCTTGGATACATCAATGGTGTTGGCATCATTGGACATGGGCTCAAGTAGCACCACCAGTGGTTTATCCTCTTCCCTGTTCAATTCAAACATACGCTGGCTGGCCTCCTCATGCAATCGTTGAGCAGTACCATCATATTTTGACATAGCCATCAGCTTTGCATAATCATCCAGGGCCTTTTTATAATCCCTGATCTCTTCATAAGCCCCTCCACGCTTATAGTAAACCTCTGCATTCTCCGGATCCAGCTCAATGGCTTTTGAAAAATCAATGATGGCATATGCCGGCTGATTCATAAGACTGTTTATTTCGCCCCGGTAGATATAGATTAAGGGCTCCTCGGAATACTGCACCGATGCCATAGAGAGGGTCTCACTTGCTTTTAGATATTCGCCCTGGGCCGACAGAACCTGGCTTCGAAGAAGGATTGCTTGCAGATGCAGCGGATCAAGCTGCAATACCTCAATCAATTCAAACCCGGCCGCTTCAAAATTCTCCTGTCGGTACAACAACTGTGCATAGGAGAAGTGGGTGACCACTACCCTGTTGTTCTCCCGTAAAGATTGACGATAGGCATCACCAGCTTCATTAAACATTTCCAGTTTCTCATATACCTGAGCCAGATTATAATAGGACTTTTCATCCTCCTTCAGTTTCAAGCATCTTTTACCATCTCCCAGGGCCTCCTCATAACGCAAAAGAGCCATATTGACTGCCCATCGGACCCGGTAAGCTTCCAGAAAATTACTTTTCATCTGGATGGCCATAGAGAGTCTATCCAGTGCGATTGGGTTGTCCCCAAAAAGGTGCCATTCATTTCCGGCGAAATAATAGATTTCCTCATCCTTGGACTCGAAGGCCAGCGCACGATCATAATCCTCTGCTGCACTTTTATGGTCGCCGCTCCTCGAAAATGCAGTAGCCCGCTGAATATATGCCTTATCATAATCAGGATCCAGTTCAATGGCTTTGGTAAACTGGATAATTGCATCCGCATAATTATTTGCTTTTGCAAAATCCTCTCCGGCCTTAAAATACTGCTTGGCCGATTGCGCCTGAACTGATGCTGTTATCATGACTGGCAGCAAGATCAAAATATATGCAATTCTCTTCATGATAATGTGCAGCCTTAATTTACTTTTCCCAAATTTAAAATCTTCTACGCAACTTATTGAATAATTGTTTCTTAATTTAACTTATTCCTGTAAACATCCAGTTTTGTATCTCCAATTTTCATTGTTTCGCTAATTTCTTCATTTATTTCCGGAGCCTTAACACCCTGGGTAAATAACATCTTTCCAGTAAAAACCCTGGCTTCATCCCATAATCCGGATTCTAGAAAACTCTTATGTAGCTTCGCTCCTCCTTCCACAAATACGGAGACTATCTGACGATCGAACAACTCTTCCATTACATCAACCATCTCATAAGACGGATCGGCATAAACCAATTGTATTCTACCTGCATAGTTACGCTGAACCCCTGTAAATACAATGGTCTCCGTTGTACCGTCAAAAATCTGTGCACTGTCCGACAAGCGTCCGTTCCTGTCCATTGTAATGCGAACCGGATTCTCACCCGACCACCTGCGAACAGTCAGGCTGGGATCATCGCTTAAGATTGTAGAGGTTCCCACCATGATGGCCGACTCTTCACTTCTCCATTTATGCACCAGTGTTCGACTCACTTCATTGCTGATCCACCTGGGTCCTTCAGTGTCTCCTGGTTCTCGTTCAAGATCGATAAACCCATCGGCTGTCTGAGCCCATTTCAGAATCACATAGGGCCTCCGGAAGTTGATATAATGAAGAAACCGACGGTTCAGGTGCTTTCCCTCTTCTTCCAGGCAGCCAACTTCCACTTCAATACCCGCATCCTTCAGGTGCTTGATTCCTTTGCCGTTAACGCTGGGAAATGGGTCTGTATTGGAGACAACAACCCGCTTTAATCCTTTTTGCTGAATAAGCATGGAACAGGGGGGTGTCTTCCCATAGTGGGAACATGGCTCCAGGCTGCAATAGAGTGTGGATTCAGAAAACAGAGAAGGGTCCTTTACGGAACGAATGGCATTCACCTCGGCATGTGGCCCCCCGTATTCATGATGATATCCCTCCCCAATGATGCGATCCTTGTAAACAATAATCGCCCCTACAAGTGGATTTGCCTTGGTCATTCCCAAACCCTTCCGTGCCAGTTCAAAGCAGCGGCGCATGTATATTTTATCTTTCTCAGTAATCAAGGCTATCGCTTTATTACTATTTTTGATTAATGCTCCAAAACCGTGCCACATTGAAACAAATCAGGTTCCACTTGCTGTCGGAACTACGGCAAATATACACGGAAAATGAATCAGATTCCATTGTCCGGCTTGTTTTGGAGCATCTTGGCTACCCTTTATCTGTCGCACTGCGTCAACCCGACCTGGTACCAAATCCCTCAGTCAATACACAAATTCATGAAATAATAGCTGAAATACTTAGTGGTTTACCCATTCAGTATATCCTGGGACAAACCCATTTCTGTGATCTGAACATTGATGTTGACAAAGGCGTACTAATTCCCAGGCCCGAAACTGAAGAGATGGTAGAGCATATAAAAGCAAATACCGCAGACTCCATCCACAGGATTATTGATCTGGGGACCGGTTCGGGTTGTATCGCGCTGGCACTGAAGAAGTACCTTCCTGATGCAGAGGTATGGGGAGTGGACATAAGTCGAAAGGCTCTAAGGGTGGCAAAGGAGAATGGAAGAAAGAATAATTTAAAAATAAACTGGGGCGAATTGGATCTTCTGAATCCACACCCCATGGTGAAGCTGCTACCCTTCGATCTGGTAGTTAGTAATCCACCCTACGTGATGAACAGTGAACGTGAGATGATGGCAAGAAATGTTACGGAATTCGAACCCAAATCTGCCCTTTTTGTGGCCGACGATGATCCACTTATTTTCTATCGTGCCATTGCTTCTTTCTGCACCAGGCACCTGGCAGACAGGGGTGAAATCTGGGTGGAGATCAATGAACAGTTGGGTTCAGAAACTGCCAGTCTCTTTAAAAAAGAGGGATTTACCAGTGTCCATATACTCAAGGACATTCACGAAAAAGAACGATATATCAATGCCTGCAGATAAATATATGGAGTATGATGTTGCACTAAAACGTGCCGCAGCACTCTGCAGCAGGCAAGAACAGTGCAGCAGTCATATCATGGAGAAGTTGCTTACCTGGAAAGTCTCCGACGATGATGCAGAACAAATTATCAATCTCCTGCAAAAGGAGAAATTCCTGGATGATTCGAGATATGCCACCTTCTATGTACGTGATAAATTTCGTTTCAATGGCTGGGGGAAAATCAAACTGGCTGTGATGTTGCGTCAAAAAAAGATCCCCGAATCTGTCATCCAGGAGTCCTTGAACCAGATAGATCCGGAACTCTATAAGCAAAAGTGTATGCACCTGATCTCAGATAAGTCAGCCTCCCTCAAAGAGACCAACCAGTTCAAGCAAAAGGGCAAGTTATTCAGGTTTGCTGCCCAGCGGGGTTTTGAATCGGACCTGATTCACCAGATTCTTTCCTATCTTTAGCGAAATTTTTTGATACATGATTACAAGCGAACAAATCAAAGATCTCAGCAGGCGCCTGGATGCGTTAAGGAGGCATCTTTGACGTGGATGGCAAAAACATTCAGATAGAAGAAGAAGAACAAAGAACACAGGATCCGGATTTCTGGAATAATCCTAAGTCGGCAGAGGAACAACTGAGGAAGATTGCCAGGCTTAAAAGCTGGGTGGAGGGATATAATTCAGTCCATACTGCCGTGGATGATCTGCATGTACTAATAGAATTTCTGGAAGCAGGTGAGACCACCGAGGAGGAAATCAACACACAATTTACAGAGGCACTCACACTCACCGAAGCTCTGGAATCTAAAAACATGCTGCGAAATGAAGAGGATAGCCTGGGGGCCATCCTTAAGATCAACTCGGGGGCTGGTGGTACCGAGAGCCAGGACTGGGCCGAGATGTTGATGCGCATGTATCTTCGCTATGGAGAGAAGCATAATTACAAGGTGAAAGAACTCCACATGGTTCAGGGCGATGAAGCCGGAATCAAATCTGTTACCCTGGAATTCACAGGCGATTACGCTTACGGTTTCCTGAAAAGCGAAAGTGGGGTTCACCGCCTGGTGAGGCTCTCCCCTTTTGACTCTGCCAACCGCCGTCATACATCATTTGCCTCAATTTTTGTGACGCCCGTCATTAACGAATCCATTGAAATAGTGGTAAATCCTGCCGACATTGAGTGGGATACATTTCGTTCCGGAGGTGCAGGAGGTCAAAATGTAAATAAGGTGGAAACAGGTGTAAGGGTCCGCCACTTACCCACCGGGATCACAGTGGACAATACTGAAACGCGTTCCCAGCATAAGAACCGCGAAAATGCCATGCGTATCCTGAAGTCGCATCTTTACGAAATTGAGTTGCAGAAAAAACGGGAGAAACAGGCCCAGGTCGAAGGTAACAAGATGAAGATCGAATGGGGCTCACAGATCCGCAACTACGTTCTGCATCCATATAAACTGGTAAAGGACCTGCGTACCAGCCATGAAACTGGCAATGTCCAGTCAGTTCTGGATGGGGACCTTGATGACTTTATCAAGGCCTTCCTCATGGAGTTTGGCGGGAAATAAAAGCCTCCGGCAGGCGAGTCTAAGGATATAGGAAGGGCTGACCTCTTTCGAGACCAGCCCCTACTTCGTAATTATTGCTATTGATTCATATGCTTAGGTAAAGATAATCTGTGTATTATCTCCTCCGCACTTGCCATAAAAATCGCCAATGGTCAGTACATCCTTTACCTCTTCGTGCAGGTCCTTCATTTCAAGTTTGAACATATCCATGGCCAGTTTACAGGCATAGATTTCTCCACCTCCGGCAGTGATCATCTCCAGAAACTCATCCACTGGAGGAATATCCAGTTTATACATCTGGCTTTTCATCATAGCAGATACACCAGCCTCAACTCCGGGGATCATACCCAGGATAGTTGGGAAGGGTAAACCTCCCGGAGCCCTCATGGCAGGATTTCCAACAGTTGCTGTTTTAATTCTACCCATTTGCTTCTTGGTAATTGCATCCAGGCCAAAGAAGGTAAAGAATACCTTGGCCTCAATTCCTTCCATTACGGCTCCATTGGCCATAACCAGAGTGGCATATACATCTTCAATGGTGCCCTTGGCACAAATGATGCATACTTTTTTTAACGGACTTTCTTTTGTTTCAGCCATTTTCTTCATTTTTTAAGGTTAAACACAACTTGCCGGCTTGGGAATACCTGCAAACTTTGATGAAAACTTCAGGGGACCACCCGGGAACAACTTGTACAATCCCTTAATATCTACAATCCCTGATTTTCCAACTCTTCTGATCGTCAGTGTCTCACCTTTTTCATTGGCGGCGCGAAGGAATTCCAGCACTTCGAAATGCTTATCACTTAAATCAATACCTTCTTCTTTAGCCATTTCAGCTGCAATCTCTTTGGTCCACTGGCTGGAATCTGCCATGTAACCTTCATCATTAACTTCTACAGTTTGTCCTGCATAGGTTTTTGTTGCCATAATTTCAAATTATTAGTTATGCATATTAGTTATTGTTCTCATTTATCTTACTCATGTTCTTCAGGAATGTGAACAGGAAGCCCCAGGCCTTTTTCATCTCTGGTTTATTAACCTCCCTCATTACTCTGAAAATGGAGTATTCGGGAATATTCTCCGTCTCCATATTTGCAAATACCTTCACAGCGGTATCAATGGATTTAAGCATCTCTGGCTGGGTCAGGTTTTTGACTGAATCCAGGATTGTTACCACATTATCAGCCAGCATGCGAACATCATTGATGCCATAATGGGTCACAATATTATCTATCACGGCTCCGAACTCTTTCATAAATTCGAAGTAGCCTTTCTGCTCAAACTCGTGCAGTTTCTTTGTTGCATCAATAATCACTTCATTGGCAATGGGGCCCACATCCTTCATCAGATCCATGGCACTGCCCAGAGTATCGAGCATGCTATTAAAATTGCCAATGTTCTGGGCAAACCTGATCCCCAATTCAGTAAGTTGATCGGGATCAAGTACCACTTCGTGTTCATCAAGTGCTTTCACGGTGGAATCATAGGCATCCTTGCCGATGATCGAAACATCTGCCACCAGGTCATCAAGAGCCAGGGACTTTAATCTTTGCTGGTTTACATATTCCAGGATCGTATCGACCTTCTGGTTCAATTCAGCAATTTGTTGTGTTGTATTGTCTACCATCTTGTTCCGCTTATTCAACGTTATTCTTTTTACCTGCCATGGTCATATGTGCCTCGATGGGCATCTCTTTTCCCCTCAGAAGAATATGCCAGTAGATCCACCGGAAAATCATCTTGCCATAATGGTTGATCTTAGTATTCTTGAGAAGTCCGAAGGGTCCGATTCCCGGAAGAGGAAAAGTTCCTGGCAGCGGTTCCGTATCGTAATTGAAATCGATTAAGGCTCCCTTTCCATAGCCGGTCTCGATATAACAGTTGGCATGTCCATCAAATTTGGCAGTCAATGGCCTGTTCTCAATGGCATTCATCATGTTTTCGAATAGAATTTCAGCAGCAAAGTGCGCCACTGAACCTGCTTTGGATGTTGGAATATTGGCTGCATCACCCAGGACAAAAATGTTTTCAAACTTTTTTGACTGAAGTGTCTCCTTATCTGTCTCCACATAATTCATATCATCTCCCAATCCGCTTCTCTCAACCATCTCCGATCCCATATTCACGGGTACTATAGTCAACACATCATAGGGAATTTCCACCTCATCGTAAGATTTGATCACTTTTTTCTCACTATCTACACTTTCCAGGTAGAACTCTGGTACCACCTTGATATTCTTATCGTCCAGAAGCTGGCTCAGCATCTTTGTAGCAATGGGCTTGGTAAAGGCTCCGGGAAGGGGAGTCACATAGGTGATATCTACCTTATCCCTGATCCCTTTCTCGGCAAAATATGCTTCTGCCAGACATACAAATTCAATGGGAGCAACCGGGCATTTGAAGGGCAATTCTGAAATACACAGCACAAGCTTTCCGCCTTCCCAGGATTTGAAAAAGCGCTGCAGTGCCACGGCACCTTCCACCGTATAAAAATCAAAAATACTTTTGTACCATTCATTACCCAGAAGTCCGGGAGTCTCATCCGGGCGGGTTTGTGTTCCGGTGGCAATAATCAGGAAGTTATACTTGAGAATTGAGCCATCGCCCAGGTGAACAATGTTTGCTTCACCTTCCACACGATCAATTTCCTGATAGATAACCTTAACTCCTGAAGGGAAGAAATCTCCCTTGGGCTTTACTACATCACTTTTATTGTAGATCCCAAATGGAATGAATAGAAAACCGGGCTGATAATAGTGGGTTTTATGCTGATCCACGATGGTAATTTCCCATTCCTCTCGATCCAGGGCCTTAAATAGTTTGTTGGCCATCATGGTACCCGCTGTACCACCACCCAGTATTAAAATCTTTTTCATAATATTGTTGTTTGCTTTTGATATGTTTGGAAGGCAAAAATAGCAGGAGTATTTTTGCGTTATCCGGATAACGATATGATAAATATCATATCATGACAACTATCATATTCAGGTATGCTAAGCAGCACTCAAATTGGATTGAATGGATATTAACTGTACATGTGAACAATGTGAACTCCGGGAGCTTTTCGTCGAGAACCTGGATGAAAAGAACATGGATATCATTTGTTCCGGTAAGGTCGAAAAAGAGTACCTGGCTGGCGAAACCATTCTTAAAGAAGGAACGCACATACAGGACTTTAGTTATTTAAAAAGTGGCCTGGTAAAACTATTTCGTAGTGATCAAGGTGGAAAAGAGCAGATTATTACCATTGCGAAACCCATGGATTATGTTAGTCTGCTGAGCGTGTTTTCAAACGATAAATATAATTACTCTGTAACCGCACTTGAAGACTCTGTTACCTGCAACCTGAAAATGGAGGATATCAAATCCCTTATCAATACAAACGGCAAACTTGCTTTGAACCTGCTTGGTAAAATGAGCAGGGTTGCCGATACCATTATTCTGGAATCCCTGGAAATTCGAAAAAAACATTTGAGAGGACGGGTAGCCTACCTGCTTATCTACTTTGCCAGGACCGTATTCTACGCCGAGGAATTCGAACTCCCTCTTACCCGGAAAGAGATGGCAGAGTATGTGGGAATGACTACGGAAAATGTAATCCGCACATTGAGCGAGTTTCGAAAAGATGGTATCCTTAAGATCTATGGCAAAACCATCCATATTGCCAATATGGAGTCTCTCCAGTCCATTTCTGAATTTGGGTAGTGGTCCGATACTTCCTGCATTTTTTGTAGATTCATAGCCTTAAATCCTACTCCATGAAAAGATCTTTCTTTTGCTTGAATTTTTTCCTGTTTCTGGCACTTCTGGTTTACCCCGGCTTATCAAAGGCACAGACATCCGATTATCTGACACCAGATCAGGTACTCTGGAGAATTGGACAATTGGAAGTGAAACATCCGGGAGCGGTAAGTTCTACCATTATGACTAAGTCCCCGGGCCAAAGACCCCTTCACCTGATTAGAATTGGGAAGGATCCCGAATCCGTTTCCTCATCAAATCCATCCGTTTTTGTTGGAGCGAATTTCGAGGGTAACAGACCTCTGGCAACAGAGGGAGCCATCTTTCTTGCTGAAACCATACTCGCGGATCCGGCACATTATGAGTCTCTGAACTGGTATATCGTACCCATGGGAAATCCGGATGCTTCAGCCAGGTGTTTTAACGCTCCCCTTTCTGATGATTCCAGAAATGACTACCCAACGAATGATGACAGAGATGAGCAGACCGATGAGGACGGAATGAATGATCTTAACGGGGATGGTTGGATTACAAAAATGCGGGTCATTCATCCCGATGGTGAATGGATTACCTCTGATACCGATCCCAGGCTAATGGTCAAAGCTGATGGCAAAAAAGGACAGCAGGGAATCTATAAAATATACAGTGAGGGCACCGACGATGATGGTGACGGCAAGTACAATGAGGACGGCCCGGGAGGCACCAGTGTTGCAAAAAATTTCCCCCAACTATTCCAGCACCATACAGCTGACGGAGGGAAGTTTCCAGGTTCGACGCCTGAATCCTATGCCATTATGAAATTTGTCTTTGATCATCCCGATATTGCAATGATCGTAGCATTTGGTTCGACGAACTGGTGTTATACTCCACCTGTAGGAGGAAGAAAGGGAGAAAAGGATCTGAATAAAATCAAGTTAACTGAGCGGCAGGCCAGGTATATGAATATGGATCCCAACCGGACCTACACCCTGGAAGAACTGGTGGAAATTTACAATGCTGAGAATCCTCAATCAAACATGGATAAGAGCAGGATGATGGGAATGCTAAGGCTGGGAGCGGCTTTAAACCCCCAAGCCGGGGACCTGGTTTTCTATGAAAAATATGCCTCAGACTACAAGGCCTTTCTGAAAGAACAAGGAGTTGATGAAGAACGTATAGATCCTGCTCCAGCCAGGGATGGTTCATTTGAATTATGGGGATATTTCCAGGTGGGCGTTCCGGTATTCAGTATGGATCTCTGGGGTATTAATAAGAAGGATAGCGGCAATGTGGAAGAGTCGCTACTAGAACTTGTGGATAGTCAGCCTGACAACTTTGACTTTGCAGACTGGGAAGCCTATGATCATCCCACTCTAGGAGCAGTTGAGATTGGCGGGTTTGTACCCGGCTCCTGCTCCACCCCTCCCTATGAATGGACAGATTCTTTATTAAATCTACAGATTCCCTGGATTCTGCAGCTGGCCGGAGAATTACCCGATTTACATATCTATAAAACACATACTACTGAAAAGGGTAATGGTATCTATCAACTTGATATCTGGGTAGAAAACAAGGCTTTTATCCCCTTTCCCACAGCCATGGGAAGCAGGAACAGGCAACCAGCTCCAGCTGTCCTCTCCCTGGAAGGAGAGTCTGTGAAATTCATTTCCGGCTACAGAAGAACTCCCATTACCAGCGTTGCTGGTAAATCCAGGGTAAAAACTACCCTGCTTATACAAATGGAAAAGCTTGGGGAAATCGAGCTAAGGCTGGATAGTCCTGCCGCCGGTAAGGATTATCAAACAATTAAAATAGGAGGATAGCATCATGAAAAATAGCTTCATATATATAATTGTTTTTGGGCTTATGCTATCAGGATCCTTGTCCGCTCAGGAAATTGAAGTGCCCCTGAGGTTTGATCATTACTACACCTATGACCAGATCAATGAAGCCCTGCAGGCGCTTCACAAGCGTTACCCTGAACTTAGCTCCCTGGATCTGGTGGGATACAGTGAAGAGAACAGAGCCATCTATGCATTGACCATTTCAAACCCGGCCACTGGCGATCACTTATCTAAACCCGGCGTCTATGTGGATGGAAATATCCACGGAAATGAGATCCAGGCAGGTGAAGTGTGTCTCTACCTGGCCAATCGTCTGCTTACACGCTACGGGGAAAATGAGCAAATCACCTCCCTGATGGATAAAAACACCTTTTACATTCTCCCGGTAGTGAATGTGGATGGGAGGTATCATTTCCTTGCAGATGCCAATACCTCCAGTTCAAACCGCAGTATACGCAGGCCCAAGGATGATGACAGGGACGGTCTCTTTGATGAAGATATGTACGATGATCTGGATGGGGATGGAAATATCTGTAATATGAGGAAGAGGGACCCCAATGGCACCTATCGTACCGATCCTTATGATTCCAGACTGATGGTCCGGGTTGAACCGGGTGAGAAAGGTGAGTGGATTATGCTGGGAAGAGAAGGAATAGACAATGATGGGGATGGGCAGATCAATGAAGATGCCGAAGGATTTGTGGACCCAAACAGGAATTGGGGATACAACTGGAGGCCTCCCTATATTCAGGGTGGTGCTGGCTATTATCCACTGTCCGGCACCGGACTTAAAGCTATTTCCCAATACCTGCTTGAAAGGCCAAATATCATAGTGGTCTGGGCCTTTCATAACGCAGGGGGAATGTACCTGAGAGGGCCATCCACCAAAGAGGAGCCCGAGTTCCCTTCAGGCGATCTGCGTGTATATGCATACCTGGGCGATAACAGTGAAATGATCACTCCGGGATACGAATATTTAGTGCTCTGGAAAGACCTCTATACCACCTATGGAGATTTTACGGGTTTCACCAGCAATATTATTGGATCCTATGGTTTTGTGGGGGAACTCTTTCAATCCTCTTCAGAAACCTATTCACTCAAAGAAGAGCTGAAAAAGCCAGGGGAGCGAAGCAGGGAGCAGGGCAAAGGGGACGCCAGCCATCAACGCATGCAATTCAACGACCATGTGGCCCAGGGAGAGCTATACAAAAATTGGACCCCCTATACGCATCCTGTTTATGGAGAGATTGAGATCGGTGGGTGGACCAAGATGAGCTCCAGGTTACCACATCCATTCATGCTCCAGGACCTGGTTCACCGGAATGCCAGTGCCGTAATTTTCTCAGCGGGACAAACTCCGGAAATTAAGTTGGAACTGATGGAGAAAGAGAAGATTGGGAAAAATCTGTACCAGGTAAGAATTCGCCTGATCAACGATAATGCCATACCCTCACAAACTTACCAGTCCATGAAAAACAAGTCACACCGTTTAGATATATTGAAGATAAGTGGATCTTCCATAGATGTGCTTGCGGGTGGTAAACTCATGGATGCCCATAGGAACCAGGCGGTATACAAGGAACACAAGCCTCAAGTACAATTAATCCACATACCGGGCTTCGGGAAAGTAGAATACCAGTTCCTGATCTCAGGGAAAGGCACCATAAAGGTGAATTATTCTTCCTTAAAAGCGAAAGACCAAAGTCTGGAGTTTACACTGTAAACCTGTACACTTCCCAACTTCGCCAGGCGGTACTGCCAAATAGATAGCAGGGCCCGCAATGGTGTTGACTCCTTTCAGATTGCCATACTAACTGTTAAATTTCGTGTTAATTGTTACGATTTGTAACTTATCGGGTCACTATATGTAGTATTTGTTACATATTTGCTATATTAAATTAAATATTTATATTTTTGAAGCCTGTTTAATAATAATTTGTAACAAATAGAAACTAATATGTGTGGTTTTTCAGTTTATACAGGAGGAGACAAGATGTTGCGGCTTAGTGTGGTCAGCGAGTTTCAAAAGATCAGATACAGGGGTCCCGATAATTCCGTCGCCTGTGACCTGGGTGAAAGGGGATGGATGGGTTTTCACCGACTTAAGATAATTGATACCTCGGACGAGGGTAATCAACCCCTGATTCAAAGGGATCTGTACCTGGTAGCGAACGGGGAAGTATATAACTACAAGACCCTGAAGGAGACATATACAGATCGCTATGAGTTTCAGTCGGAAAGCGATTGTGAAGTAATAATCCCCATGTTTATGGAGCTGGGTATGGAGGAAACGGCTCGCCGTCTGGATGCTGAGTTTGTTTGCGTATTATATAATGCTGAGGTCGATAAGTATTATGCGGCAAGGGATCCTGTGGGAATCCGCCCCATGTTTTATGGCCATGCCTCTGACGGCAAGATTATGTTTGCAAGTGAAATGAAAGCCTTAAACGAGCTCTGTGCAGTAGTAAGACCTTTTCCTCCGGGACATATCTATGATGGAGAGAAGTTTGTTTCCTATATGGATATCGCAAAGGTAGACCAGTATGTGGACCATGAGATGGAGGAAATATATGAACACATCAATGATTTACTAACCAAAGGCGTAGAAAAAAGGCTGCATGCAGATGTTCCAGTGGGTTTTCTACTAAGCGGAGGTCTCGACTCTAGCCTGGTGTGTGCCATTGGGGCACGAATGATGGGCAAACCCATCCGCACCTTTGCCGTAGGTATTGATAAGGATCCCATCGATACCAAATATGCTCGCATTGTTGCCGATTACCTGGGTGCAGATCATACGGAAGTGCTCTTTACAAAACAGGATATTTTTGATACCCTGAGTACCCTGATCTATAATCTCGAAACCTACGATATAACCACCATCAGGGCCTCCATGGGAATGTACCTGGTAAGCAAGTACGTCAATGAGAATACAGATATTAAGGTGTTGATGACCGGTGAGATCAGCGATGAGATCTTTGGGTACAAGTACACTGATTTTGCACCCTCCCCCTCAGCCTTCCAGAAGGAAGCTGAGAAGAGATTAAAGGAAATCTTTATGTATGATGTGCTAAGGGCTGACCGTAGCATCTCATCCAACGGACTGGAGGCCAGGGTACCTTTCGGGGATCTTGACTTTGTGAAGTATGTAATGAGTATTCCTCCCGAGAAGAAGATGAATTTTACCGGGGTTGGGAAATACATTCTGCGTATGGCCTTTGAGGGAGATTACCTGCCTCATGACATTCTCTATAGAGAAAAAGCAGCCTTCTCCGATGCAGTGGGTCACAGCGTTGTGGACAACCTGAAAGCTTATGCCGAAGAAATGTACAGCGATGATGATCTAATGAATGCCGAGCTAAAATACACCCATGCCACACCCATATCAAAAGAATCGCTCATGTACCGTGATATTTTCGAGTCCCATTTTCCCGGACGCTCGAAAGCGGTGGCCGATTTCTGGATGCCCAACAAGGAATGGGAAAACTGCGATGTGAATGATCCCAGTGCCAGGGTTCTTCCCAACTACGGTAAAAGCGGAGAATAAGTCCGGATACATAAATGTCTGAATCCCTGTCTGATACAAAGCGGACAGGGGTTTTTTTTATGTCAAAGTGTACGTTTTTTACGATTTTCCTTGACTTGAAAATACTTTTACATTAGATTTGTACGATATAAGTCTATTATTACTTTATTCGTATATTTATGGCAACGGCGTCCAGCACTAAAAGAACTCAGATCATCTCCACCGGGAAGGAATTGTTCTGGAAATTCGGTTTCAAAAGGGTTACCATTGAGGAAATCGCCAGGGAATCCGGCGTTAGTAAGATGACTTTCTACAAGTACTTTCCCAATAAAACGGAACTGGCTATTGTGGTTCTGGATGAAGTTTTTGAAACCGGCCTGGAAAAAGTCAGGAAACTCCATAATGAACATATTCCCCCGGCCGAAACGCTTAAAAAAATTCTCAATTTGAAATCGGAGGGGACCCGGGATATCAGCGAGGAGTTTATCAAGGATCTCTATGCCTACCCGGAAGGAGAACTGAAAGCCTATATGGAAAAGAAGATGCAGCTCATGTTGGCCGAGATCATTAAAGTGTACGAAAAGGGGAAAGAGGATGGATGGGTAAGAAAGGACTTGAATATTCCCTTTCTCATGCTGTTTACCCGGAAAATCATCGATATGTATAAGGATGATGAAATGCTCCACTATTTCGATTCCTCCCAGGATCTGGTGATGGAAATCACAAATCTGATTGTCTATGGTATATCACCCCATGAATAAAAGATGATACGAATCAGGCACATATTGACAATTTTGACTGTACTGGTTTCCGGGACCATCTACTCCCAGTCACTGGGATTCAAAGGTCAGGCCATCGGCTGGACCACCCTGAATCCTGCTGAGCCCATCCAGGCCCAGGCCGGACTCCGTTACATTCCCGAGCTGAACTTTACCCTTCCTGCCGGGAAATACAGCGTTGAAGGAGAGTTTTCAGTGAATCTCTGGGGAAGTGGTATTTATAGCCAGGATTCCATTGATCTTGATGGAGATATCTCTCCTTACAGGATGTGGATGAAGTTTTCGGGCGACCAGTTTGAAGTGAGGGCCGGATTGCAAAAGATTAATTTCGGCTCGGCACAAATGTTTCGTCCCCTTATGTGGTTCGACCGAATCGACCCCCGCGATCCGCTCCAGCTTACCGATGGAGTTTATGGAGTATTGGCCCGCTACTACTTTCTTAACAATGCCAATATTTG
>Ga0209633_10003125_pt1 | contig 15409 bp, 16 predicted proteins | sample Cruoilmetagenom1_FD_187290 | JGI IMG/M metagenome (GOLD analysis project Ga0209633, IMG submission 187290) | Oil polluted marine microbial communities from Coal Oil Point, Santa Barbara, California, USA - Sample 1 (SPAdes) (version 2) | ecosystem: Environmental > Aquatic > Marine > Oil seeps ... | reverse complement strand
GTTGACATAGCTGCTGAAGAACCATCTTTGCCGTCTTTCTCCAGATTTATTACTGAAACAGCAGCCAGATGAACATCCGGAGATATTAGAAAGATTACTGCACTTACAGTTACCATTGATCTCATGAAATAATAAATTAAATTACTCATAAAAGAAACTCTGCTTAGTGGAAAGATAACCTGAAGAAAGGTCTTTGTTATTCCGGCTCCAAGACTTGTAGCGGCTTCATCCATTGAATTATCTATATTTTTCATATTGGTAATACTGGATAATGTTCCCAGTGTAAAATTACTCACCAGGACATTTATAATTATTAGTAGAGGCATCCCGTATAGAATATCATCCAGATTAAGAAATCTTGTATTAAATATCAGGATATAACCAAGACCCATTACAAGACCTGGAATTGCTGCTGGGATTATGGAAAAAAGATAGAGAGGTTGGGCAAAGAATGGATTTTTTTTCTCTATAATATATCCATTCAGCATGGTCATAAACGCTCCAAAAATACCCACTGTAATAGATATCCAAAGACTGGTCCATAAGACGCTCAGACCTCCTGGAATTCTGAAATTAAAGTGATCTAAGGTTAATGTCCAGTTATACATCCATACCTTTACAAAGGACTTATATATAATTACTCCAATAATTGATATGAGGATAAAGGCAATAAGCCAGCTGAAAATTGAAAAGAACCATTTTTTAGCAGGTCTGGAAGGTGGAATTTCAGGATTAGCCAGAGAGCTTATCATAGAAGCGCTTTTCTTTGTAAAGTAATAGTTTAAAAGAAAGGCTGTTACTGATGGTACCATAAGGATAACAGCAACTGTTGTTCCCAGATCGAATCGCTGCATTCCAATAACCTGTAGATAAATTTCTGTAGAAAGAACCTTATAGCCACGACCAATTATAATTGGATTACCAAAATCTGTTATTGCCAGATTAAAAACAAGAGCTGCCGCAGAGAAAATACCATATCTGGCAGTAGGAATAGTAATCTTAAAAAAAGATGTCCAACCGGAAGCTCCCAGACTTGCAGCTGCTTCATCCAGTCTTGAGTCTACTGCAGAGAGTGTGGTGTAAAGAATAACCATTGCATGTGGAAAGCAGTAAAGTACTTCCGAAATAATTATTCCATTAGGACCATATATATTCCAGTCCGTATGCAAAAGTCCCGATGTTATTAGCCCGTTTGAACCAAACAAAGAAATAAGGGCCATTGCCTGGAGCATAGATGGTGCAATAAGAGGAATCATGGCAATGTAATAGAGAGCCTTCTTCCATTTTATTGTTGTTCTTGTCAGACCATAGGCGAAAATAAATGCAAAAACTGTAGTAAAAAGCATGGACCAAACTGCAATCCATAAACTATTTAGAAGAGATTGCACCATATTTGGATTACTAAAATAATCAACAAAGTTTTTTGTTGTTAATTTTCCTGTAAATTCGAAGTCTTTTGTTGAATATTCTGTAATACTCAGCCTTATTATATTGAGTACCGGTATAGCTAAAAAAATTAGCAGAAAAATACCAATAAGACCTCCGACAATATATACGATATATTTATCTTCAAGAAATTTCTTATTTGATTGTAAGCTATTTGATGATATTGTTGACATTTTCTACCTCCTGTTAGTTATTAAAAATAAGAAAACCATCAGAGGGGAAATGGATTTTTACGTCCTGTCCTCTTGTCATGTTCATTCTGGTAAAATCTTTTTCAAGAATATCAACAATAATTTCATGATCTTTTTTACGGATAATAAGTCGAACTATCAGGCCGAGATAAATAATAACAACAAGTTTTCCTTCAATTGTATTTTCACTGATATTATTATTCCCACTGATAACCTCGATTTGTTCCGGTCTCATTGAAGCAATTATTTTCCCGGATCTATTTTCACTATTATTACTAATTGTCAAATTACAATTAGTTGTTTGCAGGATATTATTTTCCAATTTTCCTTCAAAAAAATTACTGGTTCCAACAAAATCAGCAACATACTTTGATGTTGGTTTTTTATATATTTCTACAGGTACATCAATCTGTTCAATAGTTCCGTGATTCATTATTACGACTCTGTCTGAAATAGCCAATGCCTCTTCCTGATCATGTGTAACATATATAGTAGTAATTCCCAGTTCTGTTTGAAGCTCTTTTATTTCAGCACGAAGTTTAACTCTAATTTTTGCATCCAGAGCACTTAATGGTTCATCCAGTAGAAGAACTTCCGGATTTGGAGCCAAAGCTCTTGCCAATGCTACTCTTTGCTGCATTCCTCCGGATAACTCCGGCGGATATTTATGTTTAGCATTTTTTAAACCTACAATATCCAGTAATTCATCCACTCTTGAGTTTATTTTTTCCTTTGGATATTTATGCATTTTTAAGCCAAACGCAACATTATCACTTACTTTCATATGAGGGAAAAGTGCATATGATTGGAATACAATACCGAAATTTCTTTTCTGAGGTGTTAAGTTGTTAATTACATTATCATTGTAGATTATTTCTCCTGATGTAGGGCTTTCGAAACCAGCTATCATTCGGAGTGTTGTTGATTTTCCACAACCTGAAGGACCCAGAAGTGTTAAAAATTCTCCTTTACTTACTTCCAGATTGATTTTTTTAACAGCTTGAAATTTATCAAAGCTTTTCGATATATCTTTTAAAATAAGATTTTCAGTCATTATATACCTGCTATAGTTTTATTTTTTAACCGTGTAATATTGGAATTATAGGTTTTAATGTATAAAACTGACTGTAAAAAATTGAAATTACAGTCAGTTTTAATATTAAATAAGTTTATTTAGCTATAGTTTTGTCCTGGAAAAGAGTTGTCCATTTATCTATAACTTCAGTTTTACTTTCTGATGCCCAGTCAAAATCCATTGCAAAAAGATTTACTTCATCTTCTGATGGAAGAGGTATTTCACTTTGGGATGATATTCCGGGAAGGGTAACCATAATTTTGTATTTTGAGTATTCTTTCATAGCATTTTCTGAAATTGCCCAGTCCAGGAATTTTTTTGCATTTTCAGGATTTCTTGCATTTTTAATAAGACCATTAGCTTCCAGTTCGTACCCACTTCCTTCTGAAGGAAAAACAATCTCTACGGGATAGCCTGAATCCATCTGTTTTGCAACTCTATACCCAAAAGAAGCACCAATGGAGATTTCTCCTGTTGAAGCAATTTTGGCAGGAGCTGAACCGGAATTAGTGTATTCTACTATGTTTTTATGAAGTTTTCCCAGAAAATCCCATCCTTCTTCACTGCCATCTTTTATTCCTTTCCATAAAAGAATGGAAGAAACCTGAAGATAACCTGTTCCTGAACTTCCCGGATTAGGCATAATAATTTCGCCGGCATATTCCGGTTTTGTAAGATCTGCCCAGCTTCTTGGTATAGGGAGACCCTTTTTTGCAAGTCTTTCAGTATTTACACAGAAAGCTGCAACATACATATCGATAGCTGTCCAGTAACCAGCAGGATCTTTAAATTCTGAAGGAAGAGCATCCCATCCTTTTGCTTTATATGGTTCAAAAAGACTTTTCATTCCACCCACTACTGTAACAGCTGTACCCCAAACAAGGTCTGCCTGTGGATTATCCTTTTCTGCCATTAATTTTGCAGCAAGTTCACCAGTGGAATATCTTACCCACTTAATATCCAGGCCGGGTAATTCTTTTTCCGCAAGTGCCAGATAATCTGCGGTCTCATCTTCTTCCAAAGCAGTATAAATTACTACTTCATTTGATCCTTCTTTACTCCCGCCTGCAAATAAAAATGCCGGAGAAAGCAAAAGTATAATTAGTAGTACTGTAAATAGTTTCCTATACATAGGAACCTCCCTATATTGATAATTTTATAAGTCTATATCATTAGGAGGAGAAGTCAAGGAAAAAAATAATATTGGATTGGATTAGATTGGAAATAAAATTTAACGTTCTCTATAGATAATTCTACCACGAGTAAGATCGTATGGAGATAGGGCTACACGAACTTTATCACCAGGAACAATTCGTATATAATGCTTTCGCATCTTTCCTGATAGATGTGCCAGAATAACATGACCATTTTTAAGTTCCACTTTAAACATAGTGTTTGGAAGAGATTCCTTTACAATTCCTTCAACTTCTATCGCTTCCTCTTTAGCCACATTGCCTCCATAGTCGTATTAATGGGCTTATCTTATGGTAATAGAAAATCTTTGTCAAGGAAAGCTTTTTGCGCTGTTCCACATTTTCTATTAAAATAAAAAGCTTTTCTCCAGTATAAAGGTGATTCCCTGGTGCAAAAAGCCAAAAACAAGCTGAATTTATAGATAACGAAAAAGCCTCAAGGAGTTGACTTTTTTCCGATTTTGAGTCAGATTAATTTGCTTTCAGGACTTGAGTTATTAAAAGGGTACAAAATGGAAAAGCTAATTGAAAATAAATTTGTAAAACTCCTTCTGAAGACCAAGGAAGATATTATGTCTTCTCTGCTATCGGAAAGTAAAGAATTTGAAGATATTGTAGAGGATATGGATCCTAAAGATCTTGCAGATCTTGCAGCTGATGATATTGATAAAAAGATCCTGGAAGCTTTAAATCAAAAAGATTTAAGAAAACTTAGGCTTATTGATTCAGCTTTATCAAGAGCAAAGAATGGGAGATATGGGCTTTGTATGCGTTGTGGTACAAAAATACCCGAAGAAAGACTTAATGCCATTCCTTATGCACTCATGTGTATTGACTGTAGAAGTATTGAAGAACGAAAATTAAGATAATTTAATATAATAATGTAAACTAGTTCTGTTTTCTTCCGAAAATTTAGGAAGGAAGCAGTTATGGAAATACAATCAGGTACATCAATATCTACAATTTCTCTTGCAAGTTTTGTTCGGGCAACAAGCGGACAGGGAAAAGTAAGTTTTCCTGTAAAATCAAATGATTTAGCCTATACAAATTTCAAAAATATCAAAATAGTTCCCTCAGAATCACAGGGAAGTTCTTATTCTATTTCAAGATTGAGAGCTTTGGATAATTTAATTGAACAGCTAAACAGAATTAAAGGTCAAAATAAAATTGAAACACCGGAATTGGAGGGGTTGGATTCAAATGCTTTAGATTCTTTAATAAAAGAATTTACAAATGAAATGCATTCTAAGCTTGATATCAAAACACCATATAAACCTTCTGTAGAATCTACAGGCCTTCTTGTTGATGTTCTTCTTTAGTTTTTTAAGAAAGGATTGTGATCCCGTTCTCTTTCAATTGTACTAAAAGGGCCATGACCTGGAAATACTCTTGTCTCAGCTGGAAGGGTTAGAATTTTTTCATGGATACTGTTCATTAAAATTTCTGCATTACCACCAGGTAAATCTGTTCTGCCTATTCCCTCAAAAAAAAGTGTATCTCCGGAAAAAAGAAAATTTTGGGATTCAGAGTATAAACTAATACCTCCAGGGCTATGTCCCGGAGTGTGTATTACTGTTAAATCAGATCCAAAAAGGGTGTCACCTTCTTTTAGAACTATATCTGCATTTGGAATTGAGTGTATTTCAATATTTAAACTTAATAGGAGTTCGATAGATATACCGCTTATACTATCGGTATGAACTTTACCAGCTTCTGGTCCAAAGAAATGAAGATCTTTTTCATGAACTGCAATGGGTATACTCAGACCCAAATCAGTAAAATGTTCCTTGATTTCCCGAATAGCTCCAATATGATCAATATGACCATGTGTGCAAACTATTCCTCTTGGAGTTAGATTTTTTTGTGCCATATTAGCTATAATTTTTGAAGCATCTGATCCTGGATCAATAATTATACATTCCTTCTTCCATTCTGAAAAAAGAAAAGAATTTGTATTAAATACTCCTACTACAATACGATCTACCATGATAACATAGTCTAAGGTATTATTTGTGACATTACAAGCAGCTGTCTATCAGCATTTATTTATTATTATTCTAATTACTCTTTTATTTTATGGAATTATACCTCTGGTAGGAGCTTTTTTTGTTAGAAGCAGATGGCGACAATTCCGAAAACTAATAATGAAAGCCTCTTTACTGCCTTTACTTTCATATAAAGCTGTTCATGGTAGTGAAGAATCGGGATTGTATCGAATGTTTGGGTCACTACAGGCTATTCAGGATGATAATATAATATGGATAGCAAATGAAGATGTTTCAGTTAGTCTTGATATTTCAGATCTTCCAATATACATCCTCCCTTCATTTACTAAAGATGACAATCAGTTGAAAACAAATATGTTTCCTGATGAGAGTCCAAAAAGAAAATACTGGAGTTCGATATTTTCTCTTCCGGAAAAGACAAGTTTTTTTGTTTCAGGAGAGCTTGTTAATGAAAATGGACGTTCCAAATTTAAAAATTCCAAAGATAATAATCTTATGGTAATAATATATGATTGTGACAAAGCGGATTTTTATAGTCACTCTATTCTATCCGGCCGTCAAAGAAATGAATATTGGAATGTATTAACCCCAGGGACACTTACTGCAGGGTCTTTTTCTCTTTTTATTTATTTCTATTTATTGATCCAAATTCCCTATATGCATTTTGTTGCAGTAACAGCATTAAGCTTTAGTCTTGTTCCTGTACTGCCTTTCCTTCCCCCTGGACTTGTTTTTTACTATATTTACAGGCATTTTTGGAAGAAGGCCAGGATCCTTAGAGCAGAAAGAGATTTGTTAAAGTTACCACTTAATTTTTTTGATGGAAAAGGTGAAATATCTAAAATAAAATCAGTTGACCTTTCCGGAGGTGGAAATTATCGGTGCGACATATCAAATAATAGCAATAATGCTTTGTCTATGTTTGAAAAATATGTATTAAGAACTTCCTCTCTAAAAAGATATAGATCAATTAAAGATGAGTATTATATTTTTAGTTCTGATAAAATAGAAAGGGATGACCCTATGGCAGAAACTCTTGTTATTCAGGGGAACCCAAATATCTTAACCTGTGAATCTACTAAAATGGCTCAAAGATATGAATTTGTCGCTGTTTTTTCCTTTGGCATAGGGTTTATCACGAATTTTCTTATTTTTCTTACTGCGATAACGTTGTTTATCAGATAAAAAAGAAAATTATGTTCGCTTTTTTGCCAAATCGACTGATATTTTCCGTCCTCGATATTCCATACCATTCATCAATTCTACTGCTTTTGCGCTTAATTTCTCGTTTAAGTCTATAAATGAATAGTTATCAAGTACTTTTATAGGTCCTATTTCTGTTGATTTTATATCCAGTGTTTTTTGAAACAGTTTCATTAGGTCTCTTGGATGGACTTTTCGCCTTCTCCCAATACTAACAAAAAGAGTTTTCATATTACCAGCCGGGACTCTTCTAATGGTTTTTTGATATGATCCCTCTGATTCCATTAAAAGTTTAGCAGCAAAATAGGATCTTAGGAAAATAGGAACGTTCTTTTTGAAAAATTTTCTGTATTCAGAAAGATCATCCGGATTTGCCTTTATTTCGTTTATAATTGTTTTAATTCTTAGTTCTAATTTTTCTTTGTCCACTGATGAATCTCCTTTTGTGATAATACCCAATTTCTCTCTGTGTGTATACAGTAGTATTTTGGGACGATTAAGTAGTTTTTCAAATTCTCCTATCTGGTTAATATTGTTAATAAATATCTGAATTTGAGTTTTTTTATTAAGTTTAGATGCAATAAAAAAAACATCTTGTTCAAAGTCTGTTAAACTTGATTTTTCAGGGACATCAATTACCAATGTTTCGATATTTCCTATAATAATATTGTTTCGCCTTATATGATCAATTATCCTGCTTGTGGTGCCGACAATAATATTGGGATTTTTATTAAATTTGGGAATGTCATAACCTGGATTTTTATCACTTCCCATAGCAGTAAGGGAAGTTTTAAAATTATTCGAATTGTTAATGAGTTGATAATTGTTTTCTATTCTGCTAATTGAGGATAGAGAATCTGTCAGGACAAGAGAAAAAGCTGATTTTTTATTTGAAAATGGTTTTATCAGCAATGGTAAAAGGAAAGAAATAACTATTCCTTTAGCTTGCTGTGTTTCTGCAATAAAATCTCTGCCTGAAAAGATGACAGGGAGAATTTGCTGTTGGAAGGGAGTCAGGTTTTTAAATCCGCTTCGATGCAGGGCTAAAGTAACTTTTTCTATCCTATCCTGATGACTGAAATTGTGTAACAAACTAATATCCTGCCTGATTTTTTCTAATATCAGGATATAATTAGAGTTAGTTTTTGTCAAGAAATTGGATAAAAAGCCTGCAACTTTAGCCTGCTCGGCTAGGTAACCTTAGGAGAGGAAAGTGAAAAAAAACTTTGTTATAATATGTTTATTTCTTATTTCTGTATCATTATATTCAGAAGTTTTTACTTATAAGTATAATCAGGGAGAGAAGTATAAGATTGTATCCGTTGTTGATGAAAATATATATCTTGATGGTATATTCCATCATCAGGCAAGAATTCTGAATAAAATATCTGTAGAAGTGATAAAAGCCTTTGATGATGGTAGTGGTGAAATAGAAGCCAATTATTCGACTTCTGAGGAACGCAGTGGGAATGTACAGGTTTATGCTTTAGCTCAGGAATATTACTCTTCTTTTAGTCGAGATAAAACTGGTTTAATTGATATACATCCTTCATATTTTATGCCTGTTGTCAGAAATGTTCCTCTCTTTGATGATAGGGATTATGAACCTGGAGATACCTGGGAGATGGATGGATATGAAGTTCATGATTTAAGAGCAGGTTATGGGATTGAAGAGGCTTTTAGTTTTCCCGTGAAAGTGAAGTATAAATACCTTGGTAAAGGAGAAAAAGATGGTGAGGAGTATGATATTATCTCCATTTTTTACTCTATTTCTGAACGCATTTCAGATTATTATTCCAAATATCCAATTTATCCGGTTAAGATAACAGGTTATTCTGATCAAACTTTATACTGGGATAATACTGCAGGCAGACCTTATGCCTATGAAGAGGAATTCAATATTCAATTTAATCTTTCCAATGGAAGAATTAATGAGTTTACAGGTACAGCTGGAGCAAAAGTGACAGAGTCTGAACTTATGGATAAAAATGCAATCGCCGGTAGAATTGAAGAGAGACTGGAAAGAGAAAGACTTGAAAATGCAATAGTAAATATTGATGATAATGGAGTAACAATAACTCTGGGAAGTATAAACTTTGGAGCCGATTCTTCGGAGCTAAGCTTTGCAGAAAAAAAGAAACTGGATGTAATTGTTGATATATTAAAGAACTATCCCGAAAGAGATGTTCTTATTACAGGTCATACTGCTCTGGCAGGAACCGCTGCAGGCCGTATGGAACTTTCTAAACAAAGAGCCTCTATGGTAGCCGAATATTTTTTTGCTGAAGGAGCAAAAAGAAGAGATCAGCTTTTAATAATTGGAAAAGGAGCGACAGACCCTGTGGCTGATAACAGTACTGCAGATGGAATGACTTTAAACAGACGGGTTGAGATAACAATTGTTGAGAATTAAAATTTACAAAGACAGGCAGGGATAAAATGGGTGCATCTGTAGTTTTATACAGGGGAATAGAGAAAACAATTAATAATCAGGAATTAAATCTTGAAGAAAAGAAGGATAAAATTGCTGATCTTTTTATAAAATCCGGATTTATGCTGCCGGAGGATCTAATGGAGGATCTATACCAGTTTTATCTGGATACAGGTAGGGGCGAACGGCCGTTCGCTCCTACCGATTCAGAATCTCTTAGGGACCTTGCATATCATCTTGTTGATGTTCTCGATCTTTTTGACATGGATTATGATGAAAAGAAAGACCCATTAGTTCTGGATGAATGGTTAACGATTAAAAACCTTTTCTCAAATTATGCTGATGATATTGAAGATGATCTGTTAACCTATATAATGCGGTTTGCTATAGAGAAAGGGGCTTTCCGATAAATGGAGGCAGGAGGAAGGGAAGCCGGAGAATGGAAGGCTGAATTAATAAAATCTGTCATTCCAGTTTTTCATTCTCCCGTTTCCGGTATTCTTTTTCCCTTTTTACCATATCCCCTGTTCAATTAATTGTTTTGTAACAGCCTCTGACCACCCTCTGTTGGCATGGGGGTTTGCCGGACTTGGATGAAGAATGGCTGATATTTTATATTTCTCTTTGTTGCCCATAGTTTCTACAACTCTTTTAAAATTTTTCTCTGCATACTTTCCAATGCCTACTAAAAATTCCGGTTCTGTAATTTTAATAACTTTTCTAAGATGATCATCACATATTTCTATTAAAGGTTCTCTTTCATTTTTGGGTAGTTTATCCGGAGTAATATTTTTCCCCCCTTCTTCCATAAAAACCAGGGGACAGTAGTTTTCAATATAATGATCCTTAAAAAAAGCTTTGGCCGTTGTATACCTTTCTTCCATTAGACCCCATAATCTTCTCCCGCTTACTTCACTTCTTGGGCATTTCCACCCCTCAATTGGGCGTTTAGGGTGAGATTCTTTTGGTTGGAAGATAGATCCTTTTATTTTTAACCAGTTTTTACTATAAGTAATTTCTCCAAACGGGATTCCTGTCTGTGCCATCCCCCAGGGGCCAGGGTTCATTCCCAGAAATAAAACACGCTTTTTCCCATACCCATATTTGTTCAGGTAATCATTATGTGTCTCTCTGGCATAGATTAGAGGATTATAGGTATGAAAGACTTTACCCTTAAAGCTTAGTTTATCTGTTTCTGATGCAAGTATGTCTACTGCATTCAGGAGCTGTTGTATTCTTGTATTCATCTAATTCCTAAATTTATATATCCGCTTACCTGATCTACTATTCCTCTGGACATTTCTGAATGTGTATATTTTAGTCCCAGGCCTGGAATTATTCCTCTATTGGTAAACTTTAAAGCTTCAAAAAAATATCCAATATCAAAGGAGATAGTGGATCCAAATTCTAAATTTCCAACATAACTAAGAGTTGTATTGGGAATTAGGAGAGAACCTCCTGCACCTACACCCAAAGTTAAACCTTTTTTAAATGGAATATATTGGACTCCGATAGATAACAGTACTGTATATATCTGGAATGAGTCTGACGAGTCTGAAAAACTGTCTATTCCACTATTAAAGGTGCCTGTCCATGCTGTAGTAGGTGATATTTTTTTCCCAAATAAAAAATCTATACAAAAAGGTATTCTGCTCAGAGAGCCTTTATCCATAGAATTCAGTACTGTTTGAATATCATGGTGATAGAAAGAATAAGACGAACCCATACCTAGTTGAAAAATATAATTATTTGATTCAGAAGGAACTATATTTATTTCTTCCTCTTGTGAAAAAACAAATCCCAAACCAATAAGGACAAAAAAAAGAGCAAAAACATATTTTCGCATTTTTTAACTCCAGACTAAATAAAAATATAAAACTATAAAACATATTCTATCATGAACTATCCCTGCTATCAATAATTACCGGAATTTCTCTTAAATACCACAACCCGGAATCCTCTATATTTACGTGAAGTAATTTGTATCCAGCCTTTGCTTGTTTTAATTGCTCCTGCAATATAAGAACTTTTCCCTGTTATTATTAGTATTCCTTTGGAGGCAGTTATCTCCATGATACTATTTAGGATTGTCTCATCTGGTTCATCCAAAGATATTATAATTGAGTCATAGTGAATGTCTTTTTCATTGCTTGTTGGGGCAGAATTATTTATATGAGAGACGCGATGAATCGCGTCTGTACGCAGTTCTTCCAGACAACAAATGTGTTTCAGATCCAAATTTTCTTTAAAATCATCACCTAGTGTATTCAACAGATTTGTTTTGCTTATCTTAAGCTGAAGAATATCTCTGGAAGCTAGAATTGTTTCTGTTATTTTATCTTTATTAGTAAGATGTGTTATTAGCGGCAGGTGCCCCTGACCTGGATTCCAGAAGAGTGTTCGACCGGAAATTGCTTGTTTTTCCAGAAGATGTGCTGTCAGATCAATATGATAGGGAATAGTATCAAACCCGGGCAGATTAAATACCGCTTTAAGTGAATAATGCAATTTTTTAAGCTGAAAGTCGTTAATTCCCCTTATGTAACATTCATTGAGATCTGTTTTACTGTTATCTTTAGTCTGAATGTTTGTATTGTTTATCTTTTTAAAGTGAAAAACAGTGTAATCTCTGGTATCTTCTTTATAGGTTATTTCAGCATCTGTTTTTCGAATTGCATTAAGAATTGTATCTTTTAGGGTTGCTACTACTACAACCAGACATAATCCCCCGGTAGAAAGATAAGTGAGACTGTTTTTTACAAAATCCTGTAGAACTGTTTCTCCTGCTTTTGCAGGTAGATTGGAAATAATCAGATCCTGTGAATTCTCTTCCAAATCCTCCAGAGCCAGATTCTTATTGTAGATTATGTCTTTAATTTTATTCTGGCGGGCATTTTCTTTGGAAAAAGATAGAGCCAGAGCATCCCTGTCCTGAAGAGTTACAGTTAAGGCTGGATATTTTTTTTTAAGAGATAATCCAATTACCCCTACACCACATCCAATATCTGATACTGAACTAATTTCTGAAAAATTAATCTCTTTAGCAATTGTTTTTAATAAAAGCTTTGTTCCATTATCAATTGAATAGGAACTGAATAAGCTTTGGGATAGAAAAAAAGAGAGGTTCACTCCGTTAAAACGGAATGGAACCTCTTTATTTGAATATTTTTCAATTAAATTCAACTATTAACCCGTTCGACATATTCCCTGGTTTCTGTATTTATCATAATTCTTTCACCCTGTTTTATAAAGATAGGAACTTTAACTTCCAAACCTGTTTCAATTGTTACCAGCTTTGAAGCACCTTGAACGGTATCACCCTTAACCCCTTCAAATGCTTCTGTTACTTCGTATACAACCTTGTAAGGAATAATTATATCCAGGGGTTTATCTTCCCACATAATTATTTTATATGAATCTCCATCTCTCATAAGAAGTTTATAATCTGCAAAACCTTCCATTGGAATTTCAAACTGATCGTATGTTTCTGTATCCATAAAGTGGTATGACTCGGCATCACTGTATAGAAACTGACAATCCTTTTCTTCTACTATAATTTCCTCTACATTATCCTGAGTTTTCATTGTTTCTTTAAGTACTCTGCCATTCTCTGGACTTTTCAGTTTTAAGCGAACAAACGCTGAACCCTTTCCGGGATTCACAAAATCTCTTTCAACCACAATAAATGGCGAACCTTTAATAAGAAGGGCAATTCCCTTGTCGATAGCTCCTGCTTTCATATTTCCAAAACCTCTATAATCATATTTATTTGGCTTACAAAGCTCTCCAGTCTTAAGTCTCCCGGACTAATCACCTGGCAGCCTGCCTGACCTTCATTCATTATCTATCATATCAGAAAAGGGAAATAAAATCACCCCTTCAATTGATGTTGCCCCTGTTAGAAGCATAACAAGCCTGTCAATCCCAAGTGCTACACCCGAGCATTCAGGAAAGTCCTTATTAAAAATTAAATTGTAATTGCTGTCAATATCCGGTATGACTCCCGGACTTTGAACTTTTTTTGCATATTCTGTTTCGAAAAGATTCTTAACTTTTATGCTCTCTGTTTCTTCACTATAACAATTTGCCAGTTCTATTCCGTTTACATAAAGTTCCCAGCGTTCTCTCCAGGGAGTTCCTTTTAATTCCTTTGCCAGGCAGAGTATCTGTTTTGGATAATTATAGAGAACAATTGGTTTATCCTTTGGAAGTTCAGGTTCTATAAAATTCAAAAATATCCTGTTAAATATATCTTCCCATGTATCTGTTTTTTCTATTTTTAAACCGAGATTCATGGCTTCTTCTTTTATAAGTGTCCTGGTCTGACATTTTAAAAGATTAACTGAGATATATTCTTTGAAAACCTCCTCTATACTTTTTCTTAAAAAGGGAGGTTTAAAACATCCTGGAGTATCTTCTTTTATAAGTGATTCAAACAGATCTTCAGTAGTTTTAATAGAATCCATATAATCTGTTTCCATAGTATACCATTCAAGCATTGTAAATTCCGGATTATGATCCTTTCCAATTTGTTCGCTGTTTCTAAAACTCTTTGTAATCTGGTATATATTTCCGGATCCTTTTGCTATTAGCTTTTTCATAAAAACTTCAGGAGATGGGGTAAGATAAAGCTGACGGTCTCCATGAAACTCACTGGAGAACGTTGTTTCGAACACTTCTATGGTGGATTCCGGTATAAGTTCTGGTGCCAGAATGGGAGTTTCCACCTCTAAATATTCATTTATATGGAAAAAAGATCTTATTTGACTTAGAATATGACTTCGTGCAGCTATAATTTTAATATCCATATGTCGAATATATCAGAAAATGGTAAAGCATGGAATGTGGGTTCAGAATCATATGTTCTCCACTCTTCAGCCCCGAAGGGGTGTAATATCCCAAAGATGGGTGCAGCCCATCGATTCTGTACTCAGATGGTCTGGCAGGGACTTCTGATGATAGGATGTATCCTCTGATCATGAAAACACAGGGCTACACCCTGTGGTAAGAGTATATCACCCCTTCGGGGCTTAGTCGTGGAGGGATTTGAAGTAAAAATCATTTTTTCCCCGTATATAGTAGTGTGAATATAAAAAGTAAGAATATAAGTATTAGGGGATAATAAAATATGGGACAGTCTCTGGTAAAAAATTATGTACATATAGTGTTCAGTACGAAATATCGGGAGCCTCTTATTTTCCCTCCATACGATAAAGAACTTCATAGCTATCTCGGGAGGATTTGTACAGAACTGGAATGTCCAGCTCTAAAAATAGGAGGATACACAGATCACATTCATATCCTCTGCAGATTATCAAAAAAAATATCCTTAATGAAATTAATTGAAATAATAAAATCCCAATCATCAAAATGGATGAAAACAAAAGGCGAATCCCTAAAAAACTTCTATTGGCAGAATGGTTACGGTGCTTTTTCTGTAGATCCGGGGGGTGTTAACAGAGTAATAGCCTATATAGATACTCAGTATGAACACCACACTAATAAAACCTTTCAGAAAGAGTACAAAACATTACTTAAGAAACATAAAGTAGAATTTAATGAACGTTATGTATGGGATTAGTTTTATCTAAGATTTCCCTATGATCCAGGAATACCAGGGTCCTCAGCCCCGAAGGGGTGTAATATCCCAAAGATGGGTGCAGCCCATCGATAAGCAGCTCAAAGATATACGTACCAGTATCACTCCCCCTGGTGACCATCACATACCCAGATATCCAGCCTCCAGCCCCGAAGGGGTGTAATATCCCAAAGATGGGTGCAGCCCATCGATAAGCAGCCCACAGATATACGTACCAGTATCACTCCCCCTGGTGACCATCACATACCCCGATATCCAGTCTCCA
>Ga0209633_10003124_pt1 | contig 15420 bp, 10 predicted proteins | sample Cruoilmetagenom1_FD_187290 | JGI IMG/M metagenome (GOLD analysis project Ga0209633, IMG submission 187290) | Oil polluted marine microbial communities from Coal Oil Point, Santa Barbara, California, USA - Sample 1 (SPAdes) (version 2) | ecosystem: Environmental > Aquatic > Marine > Oil seeps ... | reverse complement strand
GGGGAGAATGGAACAGGGAAGGAATTGTTTGCCCGGGAGATTCATGAACGTTCGGACCGGTCAACAGAAATTATGCTTAGCATTGACCTGGGAGCGGTACCGGATACTCTTTTCGAAAGCGAGCTATTCGGTCATGTAAAAGGAGCCTTTACAGATGCTCATACCGACCGCATTGGTAAGATTGAGTCAGCACACCGGGGAACCCTCTTCTTTGATGAGATCGGCAACCTGTCCTTGCCGCTTCAGGCCAAACTGCTCAATGTACTTCAGAATCGAACCATCACCCGGCTTGGAAGCACAGAGGTAATTCCGGTGGATATTCGCCTGCTATGTGCCACCAACATGAACCTGGAGACGATGGTGGAGGAGGGAAGTTTCAGGATGGACCTTCTGTACCGGATTAACACCATCAGGGTAGAGCTTCCTCCTTTGCGTGAAAGGGAAGAGGATGTGCTCCTGCTGGCTGCCTATTACCTGCACATTTTTTCGACCCGTTATAATAAACCAGGGCTAAAGATGGACCGATCGGCCGAGGCAGCTTTGAGAAAGTGGTCCTGGCCAGGTAATGTCAGAGAGCTCCAGCATAGTATGGAAAGGGCTGTGATCCTGGCAGAGGGAAAGACCATTAGCGGAGATAGCTTTCAGTTTGCCTCAGCTGCTACTCATACATCAGCCTCCTTCGATGGAAGCCTGGATGAGGTGGAGGCCCGCTTAATTGAATATGCCCTTAAAAAGAACGGAGGAAATATGAGTGCAGTGGCCTCCCAACTGGGGATTTCCCGTCAGACTCTGTACAATAAAATCAAAAAGTATGGGCTTTAAGCGTCATCATATCGTACTTATTGTACTTTTCATACTTCTGGTGATCAGCGCCACCACCCTGGGCTGGGCACTGTCATCATCCAGGATACACCTGGGCATCATCCTGGGCATTGCCATCTTTGTTGAAGCGCTTATAATTTATCTGAAACTGAACAGGTGGAACCGGGAGCTTCTCTTCTTCTTCAGAGCACTTGAAAATGACGATACTTCGATGATTTATGGCTCTACTCATCGAAACAAGCTGATAGATGAATTGCATCAGCACATGAACAGAATCAATGCAAGCTTTCAGGAGATGAAGCTGAGTACTGAGTTGAAGGAGCAGTATTTCAGCAGAATTCTGGAGAATCTTACGAGTGGGCTCATGGTTATCTCAAAGACCGGACATATCAACCATATCAATGAGGAAGCTCTCAGACTCCTGGATCTGCCCCAGCTTACCCATATCAGAGCGCTATCTCAAATGTATCCTGGACTTTTTAGCAGAATCCGGGATATGAAATCCATGGATCGTTCGGAACTGACATTGCAGGATAAAGGGACGGGCTTGAAAAGAATCCTGGGTTTGCAAATGGTGGAAATCAACCTGGGTGGGGAAGATGTAAGGGTTCTGACCTTCCATGATCTTTCAGCCGGAATGGAACGCAAGGAGATTGATGACTGGATCAGGTTAATTCGTGTTATGAGCCATGAAATAATGAATTCGCTGGCACCTATCACTTCTATCTCTAACACCCTGAGAGAGATATGGGCCGACCAGGATTCCAATCCCGAAGGTGAGGTAGCACCGGATCTTGTGATTCAAAAAACCATTAAGGGTCTGAATGCCATTTCGGAACAAAGTGAGGGACTCACCACCTTTTTCGAATCGTACCGTGTACTTTCGAGAATTCCAGATCCTGTAAAAAAGGAGTTCACTGTTTGTGGGATATTTGAAAAGCTGCTGACACTTGTAGAGCATTACAAGGAGGATTCAAGCCTCCGCATATCTTTTGAATGTGACGAACCCGACCTGAAGCTAAGAGCTGATGAGCAGATGATTACGCAGGTGATGTTGAATCTGATAAAAAATGCAGTTCAGGCTGTGGAAGGGGTAGAGTCTGGTGAGATTACTGTATTGGCAGTTCAGGAAAATATGCGGATAGTTCTGAAGGTAGGCGACAATGGCGAGGGCGTTCCTCCAGAAATATCCGATGAGATTTTCATGCCCTTCTTTACCACCCGCAAGAAGGGGACAGGTGTGGGTCTTAGCTATAGCCGCCAGGTAATATCTATGAACGGGGGCCGGATTGAGTTTGATTCCCAACCCGGCAGAACCCAGTTCAGACTAATATTCTAATCTAGAAGGCAATACCCAGTGCAAGCCCTATCCTGAGGCCAAAGCCATCCGCTTCTTCGATGCCTGAATCCACCTCACCCGTTACGTCGCTTACCGTCCTGAAGTTGTAAGAGGGTCCCACCCATGCATCCAGGGTAACAATGTCTTTGAACAGCCATTGCTTGCCCAGATTGAAGGCCAGGCTAGAGTTTGTGAATTTTCCAGATTGCATGGATTCCCCATCATAAACATCCAGCTTCATATAGCGGAAATTTGGGGCTAAGTAAGTGCCGGCGGGTGCCGGTGTATCTGATAAATAGAATCTGAATTCGGGGGTAATTCCCCATCCGTTTAATTCTGACTGACTATCTCTGGGATGATAACCGGTGTAGAAAAAACCGAGCTGAACACTGATATGTTCATTTAAGGCTCGTTCGTATTTGATTACTCCTGTTCTGATAAAAGCACTGAACAGGTCTGTTTTTACAACGTTCATCTTCTGTGCATCTTGTGCGTACATGACAGAAGACATGATAAGCATGGTTAAACCTACTACTACGATTTTTTTCATGGTTTTGCTTATTGGTGAATAATTCACTAAGACTATGTACGAAAACTGTGCCAGAATGGTTACTGATGCTTACTAAGGTGTCCAGCTATCAAGGTTCTTGTAAATCTATGATATTTATTCCAAAGTTATCGATGTAGATGGTCTGTTTATCATTGTTCCAGACATAGACTTTCAGGCGAGAGTCAGCTCTCAAATCTTCTTCAGGAATAGTTACATTAAAGGATATTGGCCACCAGTTAGAGTAAGCCTTAATATGTCTGTTAATCTCCAACGCTTTCCAGAAATAGCTGTCTCCGCCATTCTCCAGCGAAACAATAATTTTAGTACTGGTTTTATCACCTACATAGCAGAAGAGGCTGCATTTGACCAGAAGGTCGTTCGATCCATGCCTTATAAGGGAATCCAGCGGGTATTCAAAAGTTGATGAGTACTCAGAGATTCGGTTCGATCTTTCTCCGGCATATTTGATGTTGCTTGAGAGTTCCTGATCATTCTGACTCCAGTAGGGGACTAAATCTTCAAAGTCATTAAATGTTTCCAGGAGTGGCGCTTCGCTATAATCAGGAATGTGGAAACTAAGCATTTGATAAAGGGTGATATCCAGCTCTTTGCTCTCAAATACAAGTTCATTTGTTGAAGAGATGTTCCTGGCATAATAAGGCAGGTCGTTCTGGTTCATACCCGACAGGTACCTGGTGTGTCCATTCAGCAACAAAAGCTTATTTCCAGCTATGGCAGTGTCGCTTTCAAACTCACTAAAACTCAGAAACCTGTGAGCCTGGTCATTGTCGAATCCTGAATAATAGCCAAGCAGCCGTTTTTGAACTTCATTGGTAATAATATCTGAATCTTTGTTTTGCTCAAGGACCAGATCCATTACCAGGGCTCTCTGTTTTTTGTACTTTAAGTGTTGAGCATAAGCAATCATTTCAATTGGAAGCAGAAGCAGAATGGCGGTAAAGAGAAGAATGAAGATCTGCTGAGCACGCCGACCGGATTGAATGAAAAAGTAAATGAAGAACAAAATAAATAAGGGCAGGTAGAGTTTCCAGAAGGCCGTGCCTTGCAGAAAAAAAGAAATAAAAGTAATACTAAAGAGAGCTGCGATTATCTGGAAGGCATACTGTCTGGATTCGATATAATCAACAATGATCTTTGAGGCTGGTATAGCTGCCACCGGGACAAGGAAAAGATAGTGACGGGGATCCAGACACATGGGAGCATATGCGCTTGGAGAGATGGTCATAAAACTGGATGAGAGAAAGAGAATCACAGCAGATACCAGGAAAAATGAAAAGGAATCATCCAGTCTGAAGAATCGTAAGCCCTTTCTTTGAAACAGAATTGCGAAAGCAAAAATAACGCCGGTGGCCAGTGATTGGAAGATGGATAGTTCGAAGAAGCCAAAAAAGATTCTTTTTAATAATATCCTCAGAGACTGCTGGTCGTAAGAGCAGAGGTTGATGTAGCTGTTGCCAGCAATGGCATCAAAGCGTTTCAGCGCATCCCCGGTCAGGAGCCAGATGATCAAAAGATAGATGGCCAGCAGGCCGATTCCACTGATCAGACTGTAGGCCCAGAATTTCAGATCTCTATTTTTGATAATATCTGTGATAAGCAGGAAGAGCAGCAGGGGGATCACCAGTACGATGCTTCCCTTTGACATAAAGCCGAAAAGCAATGAAAATGCAAGTAAGAAAGCATGGAGCAATGTTCTGCTCTTGATACTACCATATTTATACCGGTTTATTATGACGAGTACAGCAATTACAGCCAGTGCCACATAAATATCAGGCATCAGTTTGTCGGAATAAAAGAGGACCCAGTTTGAGAATGCACTTAAGGAAAGCCCGATGATCAGAACCTTCAGGCCCTGCTCCCGGAGAACGCTAAACACAAGGAGAAGGATACTTAATGAAACAATTAGTGCTGGCAGGGAGGAGGAAAAATCAGATATTCCAAAAATCAGATAGGAAAGGGCTGTAGCGAGGACCACCGGAAACCGGTAGGCGTAATGATCCTCAAAATTGAAAGAGCCCTTAAGCAGATCAGAGGCCAGTTCAGCATAGTGCAGATCATCATATCCAAAATGCCCTGTGTATCCGAACAGGTGATAAAGAATAATAATGCAGCTAATGATCAGGAGAATGGAATATGGCACTACCCGCTTTTGAATCATACATCTAAATTAAGGTTTAAGTTTTATATTTGGCTCTCCTTAAGATTTAGGGCACAGATGACAGAACGAAGCACTACTACCAGAAGCTTAATCCTTTTTTCGATTATCATCACCTCATTTATCAATCCCTTTCTGGGTGCGGCCATAAATATTGCTCTGCCTGCCATCAGCGGGGAATTCTCCCTGGGAGCAGTTGGGATGAGCTGGGTCTCCATGGCCTTTCTACTCTCCTCTGCAGTATTCCTTGTTCCCCTGGGTAAGCTGGCAGACATCAGGGGGAGGAAACGGATTTTTTTTATTGGCAACATCCTTATTGCAGCCAGTTCCATCTTTTGTGCTCTTTCCCCTTCCGGCGCAATTCTTATTTCGTTTCGCGCCCTTCAAGGAATTGGCAGCGCCATGGTATTCGGGACAGGCATGGCTATTATCACCTCCGTTTATCCTCCCAGGGAACGCGGAAAAGCGATAGGGATCACTGTCACATCGGTATATATTGGTCTGTCCCTGGCTCCTTTTTTGGGTGGGATCCTGACCCAGTACCTGGGATGGAGGTCGATCTTCTATGTGACGGTTCCTTTCGAACTTCTGGTTATCTGGATCACATGGAGATATATTAAAGAAGAGTGGGCCGATGCAAAGGGAGAGAAGTTTGATCTCGCGGGTTCTCTAATCTATCTTCTTTCCATGTCGGCCTTTATGTTTGGCTTTTCGCGTCTGCCCGATACACCTGCCATCATTCTTACTGCCTGCGGACTCATTGGCCTGATTGGTTTTGGATTCCTGGAGATGAAGCTTAAATACCCGGTCTTTAATATTCAGCTTTTTGCTTCCAACCGGCTTTTTGCCTTTTCAAATCTGGCAGCACTGATCAATTATGCCACCACCTTTGCCATAACTTTTCTGCTGAGTCTGTATCTTCAATATATACTGAAACTTTCACCAAGAGATGCAGGTATGGTTCTTATCACCCAGCCAGTCCTGATGGCTATTGTTGCTTCCATCTCGGGTCGGCTCTCAGACAAACATGATCCCAGGATCCTTGCGTCGGTCGGCATGGGTGTTATTACCGGGGGACTAATCATGCTAACATTTCTTACTGATCATTCATCGCTTAGCTATCTGGTTGCGATCCTTGCCATAGTTGGTTTTGGTTTTGGAATGTTTTCATCGCCCAATACAAATGCCATCATGAGCTCGGTCGAGAGGAAATACCTGGGAGTGGCATCCGCCACGGTGGGAACCATGCGTCTTACAGGCCAGATGATGAGCATGGGGATCGCTACCCTGATCCTGCAGGTATTTATCGGGAACAATCCAATTTCAGATCAGTACTCCGCCCAATTCATGACCAGCATGAAAACCACCTTTGTGATTTTTGTGATACTCTGCATCGTGGGTATCTTCTCCTCCCTGGCTCGAGGAAGATCCACACGATTTTAGTAATATTGTAACTCATTATTGAGGTTTCAACTTTCACTCTCTTGCTTGTGGCTTTCCTCAACCTTGAAAAGTATTATTTTTGGATCTGATGAACCCTCACAGACTAACAATCACAGTAATCATTTTTCTGATTCCAATCATTGGTTTCTCATCGATTATTCATATTCCTGGTGATTACCCTACTATCCAGGGTGGCATAGATTCAGCAGGAGACGGAGATACCATATTGATTGCCGATGGCACATACAGTGGTCCGGGAAATATTGGTATTGAATGGGGTGCCAGCACGAAACACCTGCTTATAATGTCAGAGAATGGCCACGATAATTGCATCATCGATTGCATGCAGGAAGGCAGAGGATTTCTCCTGAATAATGGACAGGACCACAGGGATGTTATTGATGGACTGACCATCACCAATGGCCTGGCTATTGGAGCAGGAGGGGCCATACATATTTCTTCAGCTTCTCCAATCATTCGTAATTGTATGTTAATTACCAATTCTGCCTCGGGCTATTCGGATAATAGTTATAGTGGCGGAGGAGGTGCTATCATGGTTTTTGGTACATCTGATCCTCTAATCCAGGGTAATATAATAAGGGACAATATTGCCAGTAACCTGGGTGGAGGCTTGCTTTTCGCTGAATATGCCACCGGAGTAGTGGAAAGCAATATCATCGATGGCAATAAAGCCCTTGACGATTGGGGTGGAGGCATCGCATTGTGGAATAATGCAGAGCTTTTAATCATTAACAATTTAATCATTAATAACTCCTGTTCGGGATTCAATGGAGGTCGTGGGGGAGGAATCTATCTGGATCATACGGAGTCCTTACTGGTCAACAATACAATTGCATTTAACTTTACAACTGGTGATGAATATGGAGATGGTTTTGGTGGGGGAATCTGTATTGGTAATTGGGCAGATCCGGTCCTTCAGAATTGTATCATCTGGCACAACCGTTCGGGGGACACATCCATGAATATTTATTTTGATCCCCAGGAATGGCTGGATATTTCCTATTGCAATGTTGAAAATGACCTGGGCCATATTTTTGACCTGGAACCACATACTAATATGGATGCCCAGCCTGAATTTGTGGATACAGCCAATGGAAATTACCAGCTACTTTGGAAATCGCCATGTATTAATAAAGGGAATCCGGACACCACTGGCTTACATCTTCCTGACTTCGATTTGGCGGGAAGCCAGAGGATTTTTGAAAGCACTGTTGATATTGGGGCCTATGAATTTAATATGCCATCTGCAATGCCAATGATCATAGAGGACGAGGAGATTCATCTTTACCCCAATCCAAGCTCTGGGATCTTCTTCGTAGATATCAGAACGAAGAAGATCCAGGATATGTTAGTAGTTAGAATTCATAATGTTGAAGGAAAGCTTGTGATGGAAGAGCATGTTGATACCTCTGTATCAACTATACCCATAGATTTCAGTTTGCAGCCTGATGGAATTTATCTCCTGACAGTCCTGGCGAAGGGGCAGCTGATGCACAAGCAGAAAATAATCAAGGATTAAGGCAGAAGTTTCTAATCCAGATTATTATCTTTTATGTCGTTTGTTGAAGTTTTTGTCGCCCTTGGTTTTGGGCTTCTTGTATTTTTTCTTCTTTCTCAAGTAGGACCCACCCTGATTGGTCTTCTTGTTTTTATCCTTCTTTTCATGAAAAGCGCCACCTTTTCTTTTAATATCCGAATCGGGCTTCAGATTAATCTCAACTTCTCTGGGGCGTTCTTCGGGACTCAGTTCGTTGGAGATTTCCACATGCCCGGGGAAGTCCAGAATGGGAATCTTGTAATTCATCAGAGCTTCAATGGCAACTTTATGGTTTTCTTCTTTTTCGGTATAAAGGAGTATCGTATGTCCCTGCTTTTCTGCCCTCCCTGTCCGGCCGATGCGATGCATGTAATTCTCCGGATAAATAGGTACATCAAAATTAATGACATGGGTGATTAGCTCCAGGTCCAATCCCCGGGCCATTACATCGGTGGTGACCAGGATTCTGTTTACACCCTCATCAAATTGTCGCACCGAACGAAGTCTGTAATTCTGTGATTTATTGGAATGAATGATACAGGCTTCTGATCCATAGGGCTCCTCCAGTGCTTCAAACAGTCTGTCAGCAATTCGCTTACCGGTCACAAATACCAATACCTTGCTATATTCATCATGATCCTTAAGAAGATCTATTAGCAGGTTAACTTTGGTATAAAAATTCTTAACCCGGTAGCTTTGTTGATCAATATTGTCCAGGGGTGTCCCGCTGACTGCAATGGAAATTTTGACAGGACTTGTGAAGAAGTCATCGATCAGCGCATCAACCTCTTCGGTCATGGTTGCTGAAAACATCAAATTCTGTCTGCGCTCAGGCAATAATTCAAATATATTCTTCAACTGATAGCGGAAGCCCAGGTCCAGCATGACATCAACTTCGTCAATCACCAGTTTCTTAACGGTTTTAATTTTTAAGGCGCCATTGAGGACCAGGTCATATAAGCGCCCCGGTGTTGCTACAAGGATGTCCATTCCCTGGCTTACTGCCTGGGCCTGGGTATTCATATTGGTTCCTCCATACACACCCAGCACACGTGTACTGGTATATGTGGTAAGGCTTCTAAGCTGTTCAACTACCTGTACAACAAGTTCCCGTGTGGGCACCAGTATTAGAATCCGAGGGTGAATTTCCTTCGAGAATTTTAATTCCTTTAAGAGAGGGAGCAAATAGGCAAATGTTTTTCCCGTACCCGTTTGAGCAATACCCACCATATCCTTTCCTGAAAGAATGACAGGATAAGCCTCTGACTGTATGGGTGTTGGACTATTAATTCCCAGGTCTTTCAGGGCTTGCAAGACCTGTTTTGAGAGTTTTAAACTTTCGAAGGTTTCCATAGTCACCAAATTACGTTTTTTTCGTGCTCTCCATACAGGGAAAATGGCGAAGCTTTCAAATTTAAACGAGTTCTACTTTTGGCTTCTCCCTGCCCGCCTCATTGCTATACTTTACTTTCGGGTGACCAATAAGCAGGGATGCATATACCTGATGCCCGGCTGGAAGGCCAAATTCACTTCGCATCGCTTTGCTTCGTTTCATTGCAGTGACAATAAATCCGTTAAAACAGCTGCCCAGGCCAAGTATATTCGCATATATGGAGGTATAACTGGCCCATATATTGGCATCTGCATCGGCCATGCCATACTTTGAAGAAGGCGCATGAAATAGCACTACCGCAGGTGCATGGTGGCATACCTGGGATGATCCTGGACTTTGTCGTGCTATAAACTGCTTCTTGTAAGCCTTGAGGCGGGGTAAATTGAGTTTTGGAGCCAGGAGTTGCAGGATGGGCATGATAAGGGGTGAGGTAATAGGCCCAATTGCCTTGATTAGTTGCTGAGCTGTTTGATCATTTAGTTTTTGAACTTGCTCTTTACTTCGAACAATAGTGATATTAAGGGGGCGAGCATTGCTGGCTGAAGGATAGTGCTTCATATTCTCGACCAGTGAGAGCAATGTTTCCTCATCGACTTCTTTGTCCTTATAACTTCTGCAGGTCCTGATGCTGGCTGACAAGCCCTGGAAGTCAGCTGGCGATATAAGAAGATCCTGCAATTTTTTGATGTCCCCTTCATCGGGAAAGACAGTACATTCCGGACAGATGGCTACACAGTGTCCACAGTGAATGCAGGTATCGTTAATCGACCCTTTGTCAATATCGATGGCATCAGATGGGCAGTCGCGGACACATTTCATGCACTTAATACATTTCTCGAGATCTATGTGTGGCATCTAATAAGGTTTTAGGCTTCAAAAGTAGTATTCGATTTCGATAATGAGCGGGTGCTTATTTAGTTTTATCAAACCATATAAACTGACAGGCCAGAACAAGGGAAGTGAAATTAGCCACGTAACGTGCCGTTATACCACTCGTAAAACCAAGTTTAAGGGTACTGTGTGGCTTTAGCCTGTATGAAAACGCATGCAATTACTGAGAGCAGAATCCTAAAGATGAGATGAGCTTTCATATGGATGACTGGAAAATTAGTATTAAAATATGAAAAATGTATCAATGGATCACTCTGATGCAGAAGGAAATAATTCTAGCTTATAGTTTCTTAAGTTTGACTTGTTATCAAGTATAGCGTATATTTACGAGACGTAAAAATACGAGACCTAAAAATATGACACGTAAAAAAACGATATTATATATTTAAGCCATGAAAAAGCAAACAAAAAATCCTTTTCAGTATGGAGTAGTGATTGATGATTCAGCCTTTTGCAATAGAAAGGAGGAGATAGCCTATTTGAAGAATCAGATATTAAATGGCTATTCTACCTGGTTGTTCTCACCAAGGCGCTTTGGCAAGACTTCTCTTGTGGACAAAGTTTTCAGGGAGATGGATAATACCACATGTATTTACTTAGACCTGTATAATATCAAGTCCACAGATGACTTTTGTAATAGGTACTCTAAAGCTATTGCTGAAGAACTTTTTAACTGGAAGGATGATATTAAGAAGCTAAGCAAAAACCTTGCGAGTGCTTTTAGAAATTTGTCACCCCTTATATCATTTGATGAATTTGGGAGTCCCTCTTTCTCACTAAATGTACATAAAGTAGAAAGGCAGGAAGATATTAAAACGATACTGGAGGTGCCTTACAAGGTTTCATTGAAATCCACAAAAAGAGTATGTATTGCCTTTGACGAGTTCCAGGAAATAGGAAGAATTGATCCTGAGCTATTGCATTGGATGAGGGCCTCTTTTCAAAGACATACTCAGATTTCTTATATTTTTTTAGGGAGCAGGCAATCTCTGATGGAGGATATTTTCACGTCGATTGATGCTCCATTCTATGAATTTGCAACAAAAATGTATTTGCCCGCAATCTCAAGAGATGAATTATTTAAATTTATTGAAAAGAAGTTTGAGAAAAATAAGCTGCCGATCAAAAAACGAACAATTAACAGCATTCTTGATAAATCTGAATGTCAACCACACTTCACTCAATATTTTGCTTCTGTTGTTTTTGATCTTGTAGCTTCTGGTTATGATCAAAGCGATGAGCGCTTTCCCCATAAATGGATGCAGAAAATTGTCCTCCCGCAGGCGGATGTATTTCGGGATATTTTTGATCAGTTAACAAGTTCCCAAAGGGCTACCATCCTTGCTCTTGCTAAGTTGTCCGGTCATGGCATCTATTCAGAAGAGTCAAGAAATAATTATGGGCTTCCTGTCAGTTCCTCTCTGAGTGAAGCTCTAAAAGCCTTACAGAAGAAAGGATTGATTTATAAGAATGCGGATCACTATAGTATTACAAATCCCGTATTCAAAAATTTCTTGTTAAGCCTGGATTAACTTCAAGATCATTCAAACAATTTGACCCGACAGTGGTTATGTTCTGGTTGATACCTTCCAAAACATAATTAATAGAAACCTTAATTTCCAAGAGTGAAATCCCCAGTCTTTATTGCCATTTTAATTTTAGCTACTCAGATTGTCTCGGCACAAAATGGCCCACTAATTGAAAAGAACAATCAAAAAGGAAAACTCTATGTTTACTGGGGCTGGAATCGTGGATGGTACACTACTTCTGATATTAGTTTCGGGGGTCCTGATTATGATTTCAACCTTAATAAGGTAGTGGCCAAGGACCGACAAACACCATTCAGTCTGAATGCCTACCTGAATCCAACATTAATTACCATCCCTCAGTATAATTTCAGAGTAGGGTATTTTATTAGTAAGAACTATGATATCTCATTTGGTGTTGATCATATGAAGTATGTTGTTCAATCTGAACAAACCGTTCAGATCTCAGGATACATTTCCAGTACGGAAACAGAGTATGATGGGGAATACGATAATGATGACATTATAATTGAGGAGGGATTCCTGAATTTTGAACATACCGACGGCTTGAATTATCTGAATGTTGAAATCAGACGCTTCGATAATATTTTCGACTTCAATAAAGTTAAAATCAATCTCACCGAGGGTTTTGGCCTGGGAGCTTTATTGCCTAAGACAAATTCAACGCTACTGAATAATGAACGTCATGATGATTTTCATTTAGCGGGTTATGGAATAAGCGCAGTAGTCGCAATAAATATCTCCTTTTATGAAATATTTTTTATTCAATCCGAACTTAAAGGAGGCTACATTAATATGCCGGATATCCGGACTACGATGGATAAAGCTGACAGAGCCTCGCAAAGTTTCCTTTTCTCCCAACTGAATATAGTGTTTGGAGTATCTGTTAAACTTGGCAAGAAGGCTACTTCTTAATAGCAATTATATCCTGAACTACTTTATTATAGGTCGTAAAGTCCTTTGCTTTCCGGATCATCTTAAGACCCTTCGGAGAAGCGGGAAATGAAAGTATAAAGTACCCCCAGAACTGGTACATCCTGAGGAGAACATGTTTCGTACCTGACAGGGCTTCTTTGTATGAAGAAAACAGTGAATCGTGAAGTTCTTTAAACTTCTCAAATCTATCTTCAGGATAAATAAGGCTATCGGCTTTTATCATTGATGGCAGGAAGGGATCTGAAATTAATCCTCTGCCTATCATCCAATGATCGATTGAGTTGAAGCGCTCTTTCAGGTTCCTGAAAACCTGTACCGATGTAATATCACCATTATATATAAGCGTATGACTGCTTTGCTTAAGACAATTTTCAAAGCTATCCAGGTCCACCTCCCCTTTATAGAGCTGCTTTCCAATTCGTGGATGAATACTAATATTTTCAAGCTCGAATTTTTCCAGTACAGCTAAGACATCATAAATCTCATCGGCCGACTCGTAACCTAAACGCATTTTTACAGATATCTTAATATCCGATTCATTGGAAACATTATGTAAGACTTCATCAATGAGTTCGGGCCTGCTCAATAGTCCTGAGCCCAATCCCCGTTTGGCGACCATTGGATAAGGACAGCCAAGATTCCAGTTCAATTCCTTGTATCCAAGATTTTGAACCAATTCAGCAACAAATAGAAACTCGCCAGCATCCTTTGTTATTACCTGGGGAATAAGGTTTGAGGTGGAATTATTTTTTGGGAGTATATCCCGTTTCACAGAGGCTTTAATGTCCATTTTCCCGTTCAGACGAATATAGGGTGCCATATATTGATCTACCCCGCCAAAGTATTTTTGAAAGGCATTTCTGAATCGAAAATCCGTAAATCCCTGGAGAGGTGATGAATATAGTTTTGTCATGACTCTACTGTTGATCCAAAGATAAGGAGTTATGCAACTTTCTTTTGAGATTGTTACATTTATGCTGAACGATATTGAGAATTGCTATGTCCGAATCAATAATTGGAACCCAGATGAAAAAACAGATCCTAACCCTCTTTGGCATTTTTACCCTTATCGGATTAAGGGCACAGGAAGAACTGGATTATTTCCTGCCCGATAATATTTCATACAATCAGGATATACAGGCTCCTGACGATTTTTTCGGTCAGTTGCCCGGGGAATGGCATCTGACTCATGGTCAGGTCTTAAATTATTTTCATGAGATAGCGCGGGCCTCCGGGCGGGCCATCCTCCATGAATATGCCCGTTCCTATGAGAATAAACCACTGGTACAACTGGTGTTCACCTCAAAAGAAAATCACCAGGAACTGGATGAGCTAAAAGAGCTGCATCTACAATATTCAGAGCCGAATTCTGCTCTTCCGCAAGAAGGAGTCCCGCTTGTGGTACGTCTTGGCTACGGGGTTCATGGGAATGAATCCAGTGCTACTAATTCATCAGTCTTAACGGCCTATTACCTTGCGGCCGCACAGGGAGAAGAAATCGACAGTCTTCTGAATGCATGTATTATCCTGGTGGATCCCTGTTTAAACCCCGACGGATATAGCAGGCATACCACCTGGGCCAATTCCTTTCAGAGCTATGAAGCCAATGGAGATAAGAACTCCTGGCAGTTTAGTGAACAATGGCCCAGGGGGAGGTCCAATCATTACTGGTTTGATCTGAACAGGGATTATCTACCTCTTGTAAATCCGGAGAGCAAGGGCAGGGTGCAGGAGTTCCAGGAATGGATGCCAAATATAGTAACGGATCATCACGAGTCATCGCCAAACTTCTCCTTCTTCTTTCAGCCTGGTATTCCCAGCAGAAACAATCCTCTAATCCCTGAAATGAACTATACACTAACCTCAGAAATTGCCAGCTATCATGCCAGTTTCCTTGACCGGATTAGCTCCTCCTATTTTTCGGAAGAGAACTTTGATGACTACTATTTTGGGAAGGGTTCTACCTATCCGGATATCCATGGATCCATCGGGATCCTGTTTGAACAGTCATCCATACGTGGCAGGGTCCGGGAAACCATCAATGGAACAAAGACACTCTCCTTTGGAATGAGAAATCAATTTACCGTGACTCTATCCACTCTCCGGGCTGCACTGGACATGAAATCCGAATTGCTGGAATATCAGAAGGAATTCTATCAGAATGCCTGGAAAGAGGCCCAGGAAAGTGGGGTGAAGGCATACGTATTTGGGAATAAGAAAGACAGGATTAAAACAGAAAAATTCGTGGATTTTCTCAACCGGCACAATATTGATGTGTACAGTGTCGAGCAAGAAATCAGGGCCGAAAACCGGCTCTATGAACAATCATCTGCTTACCTGGTCCCTGTTCAGCAAAAGCAATACCGCCTGATCCGGTCCATTTTCGAAGAAGTGAGTTCCTTCAGGGATACCTCATTTTACGATGTATCCACATGGACCATTCCTCATGCATTCGATGTTCCTGTTGCAGGGCTTAGTTCCTTAAAAGGAGTTAAGACTTCAAGCAATCCTGTGGCAGCAAAGTCTTTAAAAGGTGCGATTATTGGCGGGAGCGCTAAGGTTGGCTATTGTTTCAGGTGGAACGAGTATTCAACACCGGAGGCCCTGTATGTACTCCAGGAGGCTGGATTAAGTACTAAAGTGACTACCCGGGAATTTTCCATTGAGCTGAAGGAGAAGCTTGAAGAATTCACTTACGGAACGGTTATAGTTCCACTGGTGAACCAGAATTTGGATGAGGATCAGATTCATGCTCTGGTAGCCGA
>Ga0209633_10003123_pt1 | contig 15425 bp, 18 predicted proteins | sample Cruoilmetagenom1_FD_187290 | JGI IMG/M metagenome (GOLD analysis project Ga0209633, IMG submission 187290) | Oil polluted marine microbial communities from Coal Oil Point, Santa Barbara, California, USA - Sample 1 (SPAdes) (version 2) | ecosystem: Environmental > Aquatic > Marine > Oil seeps ... | reverse complement strand
ACCGAGTTCAAATAGAAAACCTTTTAATTCTCAAGGGATTACAGTTCCATTAGAAATTGATAAAAGAGAGTTAAGAAATCCTTTTATAATTCCAGGTATACAAAAAGTAAAAATAGAATCTCAGCTTAATCCTAATTATAATTTTGAAAGTTTTATTGAAGGTGATTCTAACAGATTGGCAAGATCTGCAAGTATGGCAGTAGCTAATAAGCCGGGAGGTACTTCTTTTAATCCGCTATTGATTTATGGTGGTGTAGGTCTTGGAAAAACACATTTGGCACATGCAATTGGTGTAGATATAAAAGATAAACATCCTGAAAAAACAGTATTATATATCTCTGCAGAAAAATTCACACAGCAATATATTGATTCGGTGAAAGGTAATACTCGAAATGATTTTATTCATTTTTATCAGATGATTGATGCCTTAATTGTTGATGATGTTCAATTTTTATCTGGGAAATCAGGAACTCAAGATGTCTTTTTCCATATATTTAATCATTTGCATCAAAATGGAAAACAGGTAATTTTAACATCGGATAAAGCACCGGTTGACATGCAAGATATTGAACAACGTTTATTATCTCGTTTTAAATGGGGCTTATCTGCTGAATTGATGTCCCCCGATTTTGAAACTAGAATATTAATTTTACATAAAAAACTATTTAGAGACGGTGTTGAAATGCCAGAAGAAATTGTTGAATATATTGCAAAAAATATCAAATCTAATGTTAGAGAATTAGAAGGTGTTTTAATTTCAATGATTGCACAAGCTTCTTTTAATAGAAAAGAATTTACCTTGGCATTGACCAAACAAATTGTAGATAAATTTGTAAAAAACACGAAACGAGAAGTCTCTATTGATTATATACAGAAAGTAGTTTCTAAATATTTTGAAATGGATGTAACTACACTTCAATCTAAAACTAGAAAAAGACATATTGTTCAAGCCCGTCAATTGGCCATGTATTTTGCCAAACGTATGACCAAAGCTTCTTTAGCCAGTATTGGTTCTCAAATTGGAAGTAGAGATCATGCAACGGTATTACATGCTTGTAAAACTGTTGATAATCTTACTGAAACAGATAAACAATTCAGAAAATATGTTGATGATATCACTAAAAAGTTATCATTTTAATTCTTAAAAAATGACTCGTATATTAATGGTATGCCTCGGTAATATTTGTCGCTCGCCATTAGCTGAAGGTATCTTAAAATCTAAGGTCAAAACTCAAAAAATTTCTATTGATTCTGCTGGAACAGGCAATTACCATATTGGTAGATTACCGGATGAGCGTTCTATTACTGTTGCCAAAAAAAATCTTTTAGATATAACAGATCAACGTTGTAGGCAATTTCAAATTTCTGATTTTGATGAATTTGATCTGATTTATGTAATGGATAATTCTAATAGAAGAGATGTCATAAAACTGGCCAGAAATGAAAATGATAGAGACAAGGTAAAAATGATTCTGAATGAAATTTTTCCAAATGAAAATGTTGATGTACCAGACCCTTACCATGATAATGAAAGAGGATTTGAAAATGTATTTAATATGTTAGATAAAGCTTGTACTATTATCGCTCAGAGACTTCAAGACCATGACTAAACAAGGAAAGTTATATTTAATTCCAACCACTTTAGGTAATAATGAACCTTTTGAAGTGCTGCCAATTTCAGTTAAAAAGGTAATTGAGCAGGTGAGTCATTATATTGTAGAAAATGAAAAATCAGCAAGAAGATTTATTAAAAAAATATCGCCAAGAAAATCGCAATCTACATTGCACCTTTATCCCTTAAATAAATATACAGATGCTATAGAGAAACAGCATTATTTAGATGTTTGTTCAGATGGTATAAGTGTTGGTATATTGTCAGAGGCAGGTGTTCCTGCAATAGCTGACCCCGGTGCTTCTATAGTAACTTTGGCTCATCAGAAAAATATTGATGTAGTGCCAATGGTAGGGCCATCTTCTATCATTCTGGCCATGATGGCCTCAGGTTTAAATGGACAAAATTTTGCTTTTAACGGCTATTTACCTATTGATAAAGCAGATCGTAAAAAGCGTATTAAACAATTGGAGAAATGGTCTTTTGATAAAAATCAATCTCAAATTTTTATTGAAACTCCATATAGAAATGAAAAGTTATTGTCTGATTTATTGCAGACATTGTCTGAAAGTACATTACTCTGTGTGGCGGTTGATATTACATTACCTACAGAATTCATTAAAACCTTACCAATTACAAAATGGAAACATATCAACGAAAATTTAAATAAAAGACCAGCAATTTTTATTATTCATAAAATATAAAAATACTCAATGTTCAATGAGTACTTATATTTTTTTTGCTAATTTATTTTTTGGAATACAAGCAATTGGTTCAATAGGTAAAACTAATCTATTATACTGAAAAATAATGTGTTATTGGTATTTCTTTTGGGTGTGAAACCATCATTTGTTTTATTTCTTATTGTTGGTTGCAATTAAATTCAATGTATATTCTAGAGCCTTATCAGAGGCTATCTCTATATTTGGTGCTATCCCCGTTTTGTCAATTCTATCCCCTTTATAAGTAATATAGTCGTTTAATGGAATTCTTAAGGTTAAGCTATTGTCTATGACAAACTCATTAGAAGAAAGCATGGCACCTGCAGTATGTTCGCCTATAATGATTGCGTATTTATGTTGTTTTAATCCATAAACTATAGGTTCACAAGTGCTTCCAGTCCGTTTATTTGTTAATATATAAACCTTACCGTTAAAATGATTATTTGAAGGGAGTACTTTAAAATATGCACCAAAATTATTTTGAGCTTTTTCAAACCATTCGTTCAAAGAACCACCTGTGAATTCTGAAAACTTATGATAATCATCTTTATTGGGTAGTCTTTCATATTCAAGATACCAATTTTTATTTGGGAATACCCCTGCTATTATTGGTTTGTTGATAATATATTCTACTAATGGAAAAGCTGATATATGATTTCCACCTGGATTATTTCTTAAATCTATAATCAAGTTTTGGTATTTTTTATTGGCAATAATTGCAATTAAACTGTCCATTTTCTGTTTTGAACCACTAAAGTTTTTTATTTTTAAAATACAGGTTTGTTTATTTTTTTCGTTGAGTTCAACAAAATCATTGCTGGGTTTTGCATTTTTTTTATCAGGCTTTGTTTGATAAAGGTAATAATGCGAAAATGGAAAATTTCTAGCTATTGCAGAAAATGCTATCTGAAGTTCTAAATCGTCATTTATTTTAGTACTGATTTTTAGCATCTTTTTTTTAAATTGCAACCAATCATTGGATTTTATAAAACTTTGATTATAAATATTATTTTCAGTAAGTTTAAATATGGTATTAAAAGTATCTTTATAATTTCTAATAGGATTTATATTGTCAATTTTAAGACCAATTAATTTTGTTGTTGTACTGTCTTTATTGATAAGGTTGATTATTAAAGAATCGTTTTTAATTACTCCATTAAAATCCAGTTGACCAAAAACCATTTGATAGGTCCCTTTAAATGAATTATTATTTATAACGCCTTTAAAATGTACAATTTCAGGATGTTTAACTGAAGTTGCCATTTTTGCTAAAGTAAATTTGAATCCACCAACAATATCTTTAAGAGCGTTCTTTCTTGTCTGACCAGTAATTTCTCCGTTTTTAATTTTTGTAGTTAAAAAAAAATCAAATCCTTTAGGATTCTGTACAAGCCAATTATCTTGAGCATAAGTAAGATTGCCAATTATGACCAAAATAATGATTAATATATTTTTTTTCATTTGTGTTGTTTGTTAACTGAATTTAAAGTTTTAAAAATTATATTTTCCGTTTTACTTAAGGTATTTAAAGCATATCTTTTTCCACGAAACTTTTTTGAAGTTATAAGGTTATTCATTCCGCTAATTTTAATTATGCTGCCATCAATATTTATTGCTTTTTCTACGATATTACAAAAAAGTTACAGTTTTTTTATTCTTTTGGTTAATAATTGTTCAATGAGGTACTGCCCATTCCATTTGCAATAAGCATAGGTACAAATTCATCATAAATAAATCCGTTCAGTTTATCTTTTGTATGTTCAGATAGATCAGCATATTTGGTTAATTTAATCATTTATCATTGCTTATTCATCAATATAGCAACGGAGTTGTTCATATATAATTTGTCAGGATTATAGTCTGCTTTGTTTTCAAATAACCAAATATGCTATTAAATATAATACATTTAAAAAAGTACTGAAGCCAGTGTGAATTATAAGTTTGTTAAATTTTCTTAATATATTTTCTCAAATTCAAATGGGATTTCTAAATTGTCTCCAGAAACCAATGCTTTTATTTTAATTCCATCTTTCCAATATTTAATCAATTTAGGAAAATCAAGAGAGTCATTCTCACAGGTAAAGGAGTCTTTATGTATACTGGTCACCTTAAAAGTTATAGATTCTAGGTCTTCTGGTACTTTAACTATTAAATTCCATTTTTCCTTTGACTGTATCAATTTTATTTTTTCCTGCTTTAGGGTATCACCGTCTTGTATTGTAAATCCTATACCCGAATATTCAGAGCTACTTATTTTTTTCCAATTTTCAAATGTTTCTTTTCCTTGATCTTCATTAATTCTTTTCCATTTACCCAAAATCCAATCAAAATTTTCAGATTTTTCATTGGAAATATTTTCATTGGATTTACTTTTGGTATTACATGAAATAAATGTAAAAGATAGTATTAGTGTTAAAATGGTTATTGATTTTATTGTTTTCATGGTGTTAAAAATTTATATAAATGTTTTCAAATAAATATTCTTTTCTAATGGTATGATTCATTTTGTTTACAATGTCCGACATGATCTTGTCAGATTTTTCAGGATTTATTTCTTTTAGGATATTAGCTTTTACTAAAGAAAAATAAACATGTTCTTTTGGTAATTCATTTCTAATATTTTCTAATAAATTCAAAGCCTCATTGGTACGTTGTGCTTTATGTAAACAATAACAAAAGTTTAATTTCACAATTGGTGAATTTGTATATTGAATCAACATTTCGTAAAGTGTAATTATATCGTTCCAATGCTCATTATTATAGGAACTAGTCGTTATATATTTACTTATAATTAGTGCTTCAATATGAAATTTATCAAGTCTTTTAGGTTTTTGTAAATAATAAAAACCTAAATCTATCAACTCCTTATTCCAAATACTTTTATCTTGTTGAAAGAATGAGATGAGTTTTCCGTTATCTACTTTAGCCGGTATTCTCGCAATATGAAAGCAAAAAAGAGCGAGTAAATTTCTTGTCGAATCTTGCTTATACTCATTAAATAATAATTTGATGATTGATAATGCTTCTAAACACAAATCTTCATTAACAATTGATTTTATTTTTTCGTTAAAAGAATCAAAACCAATATTAAATACTGCGTATAAAATTTCTTCAACTATAGAAATTTCATTATAGGTTACTTCTTTAAGGATTAAATCTATTTGTTGATCTTTAAATTCAATTTGTAGGCTCTTTTTTGCTCTTTTAATACTTTTGTAAATGGCATCTTGATGTAGTAAGGTACTTTCGCCAATTTCACGAATATGTAATCCAAAGATATTTTTTAGAATAAAAATTACCTTCGCTTGCGTTGAAACACTTTTTGCTGCTGATATAAACAAAATAGTTTGAAGACGTAAGTCGTTTTTTACTGTTTCGTTTTCTTCAATTTTTGTAACAATAAAATCAGAAGTCGCTTTATTCTTTTTTTTTATTTGATTAATAACATCATTCCTAGCCACAATATAAAGCCAATTTTCTTTGTTGTTGGGAATTCGATTGGGGTTCCAACTTTTTAATGATTTTAGAAATGAATTTTGAATAGCATCTTCAATTTCATTTATATTATTTACGCCAAATTGATTTATAAGTGCAGAAAATAACTTTCCATAAGAAGTTCGATAATTAGAAGCTACTATGGAATATGTATTACTGGTCATATGCTTCCATATCCATTATAGGACGGATCTCAGTAGTTCCTCCCCAAAGGTGACAAGGACATTCTTTTGCCATTTCTACAATGGCTTCAATATCATCTGCCTGTAATAAATAATAACCTCCAATCACTTCTTTAGATTCTAAATAAGGACCATCTTTTATAATGCTATCTTTTCCAGAGATTAAAACACCATTTTCGTGTAAACCATCTCCGGAAATTAAATGCCCTGTTTCAGCTAATTTAGTGGCCCAAGCCATATGAGAGTTTCCTAATTCTTCCATTTCTTTAGGGGACAAGTTGCTCATTTTTTCAATGTCTTCATGTAATAGTAATAAAAATTTTTTCATTTTAAATTGTTTTTAATTCATTCTAAAGACATTTTAGCTTGTCTATTTTGGACATTTTTTTAAAATATTTTAAAAAACAGTACAAATTTTTGGTGGTTTTAATCTAGTTTTTAATTCGTAATTGATTAAACAAGCGACTGATTTTCTGGCTTACTTTACCGAAGTTTTAGCCTTAGGTGAAGAGAAAATTAGTTGCTAAATATAAAATTACATTATTCCAATTACTATAGGTATAAATGTAAACAAACTTTTGATAAAAATAAAAAACAACAATATTAATTCTTTATAAACCCTATAGAGGTAGGTCGTAAAGTTTAACATTGAAAAATTCGACTAAAGCCAATACAGAGAGTCTTTGTTATGGGTGGTATTTCTATTCTAATATTAGTTTCATTAGTTTTTCTGTGTCGTATTCTTTTTTCATTTGTTCCGCTATTAATTGGGCATTTTTACGATAGGTATCATTTTCTATTAAGTCTAATAAAAGTAATTCAAAATTGCCTTTATTCATTTTCTTAATTGCAATTCCTTTAGGCCCTACTTTTAATTTATGAATTGTAGTATTCCAATAGAATTGGTCAATAAAATGAGGGATAATTAAAACAGCACAACCACTTTTTAATGCTGCATGAGTAGTTCCCGAACCACCGTGATGAATAACTGCATAAATTTTTGGGAAAATCCAGTCATAAGCTATGTTGTTAACGAAATGAATATGTTTTGGATATACTTTTGGTTCAATTAATCCACCCCAAGAAGTATTAATGATTGCTGGAATGTTGAATTTAGCTAAAGCATTAAGTATAACTTCAGTATTTTCAATAGGATTTGCATTCGAAATACTACCGAAAGTAACAAATATAATTTTATTATTTGTTTTAATGAATTCCTCAAGTTCAATATTTGGTTTCCAATTTTCAGTTTTGTTTCGTTCAAAATGACCAACAACATTTGCATTTTTTTTCCAATATTTTGGTTGCGGAAATAATGACTTAGAAATGGTGTAAAAAGATTTAGTTTTATTCAATAGTTTATTTTGGATCCTTAAGGGACTAATTATTCTACCAATTAATTCCTTATGATATTTCTTTGTTGTAAAATAAATTGCGAATGACATGGCTATACCTTGAAATGAATATGTCAATCTATTCAAAAATTTACCATAATTTCCGCCACCACCAAACCCAATAATTGAGTGATGATTGACTTTATGTAGAAAACAAGGAAATGGGTGAACAAAGACTCCCTTATTAGGATTTTTAAATTCCCAAATTATTGGATAAACACATTTTTGATTATAAAACACATAATCTGGTCTTTCGTTGTCAATGATTTCTTTTTGTTTTAAAGTAACTTCGTTGTTAATTCTAATGGATTTTTTAGCCAATAAAAAAAGTGTATTTAATCTTTTAAAAACTGAACCGTTTCTACTTGTTATTACTTTAGATTGCTCACTTGCAAGTAAAATTTCAATAAACTCTTTAGTAAAACCATAAAATGGCAAGTCTCCAGCAAGTTCTTTAAACTGTTCAGGGAAAACGTAAATCACATCCCATTTTTTCTCTTGAAGTATTTCTCCTAAAGCCAAAAAAGGTTCAATATCTCCACGACTACCTAATGAAAATAATATTGCTTTCACAGATTGTTTTTTATAATTTTTAAATTCATTTACTTTTTTGTTTTTTAATTGTTTACAACCATTGGATTCGTATGATTCAGTCGAGAGTAAAATTCTGATACCACGCCTTGGCGAGGCAAGAATTTTCCAAGGTATGAATTAAGCCTTTCAATAGTTATTGGGATAAAAATACACAAACTTTTGGTTTAATACCAAACCCAGCAATGGATTATAGCCTGTGTTGTGCATTCGTTATTTTTTGAGTTTATTCTTCCGATATCAGCAAGGACTTTTGAGCTACCTATATAAACTGTGACTCGCTGAAATACACTACATCTCTTATTTTAGTGAGACCTTAAAGGGCATCGACAGTCCTTATCTCAGTCAAGATATATTGTTGGTACTGATACATTTTGACGGTGGGAACGTCCAAAACCCTCAGGAACGAACAAAGATGAAATGAGCCGAACACGCTTCCATAACTCCATCATTGTTAAAGTCGTATTCTCCGGTATCGGTGCCCCCATTAAGGGTTAAGGTTGTCCCATCAAAGGTGTGGCCGTAGGTATCCCAATCATCAGGGTCATCATCCCAGACAATTGCAAAGTTGAATGTTTGCTGCCACTCTTCCCAGAACATTTCTCCACTTACAGAATAAGCAATTTGATCTATCGGATCCAGTGTCAGGGTAAAGCGGCCATTGGATTGCACGGATATGAGTGCTGTTCCTCCGTCTTCGACCACGTCTACAGAGACGGTGTTTACACTAAATTGGGCTTTGGTGGCTTCCCAGGTTCCGGTGAGTTCGCTGATCTGGAACGGACCATCTTTGATTAGTTCATCTACATCATCATCTGTACTACAGGCGAAAGTCAGAGAAATCAACGTAATTAAAAATATATATATGAACGGTTTCATGGTGATAAATTTTGGAAGAAGGGAGCATATTCCCTTCAAATTACACCAATAAATGTATTGAAAATTTCTAGTGTCAGTAATGACATTGATCATCTTACTGGTAATTTTCCGAAGTAGGAAGCAAACCTCCTGATAGTTATCGGGATAATAATACGCAAACTTTTAAGTTAAACACCAAACCCATCAATGGAATAATGCCTGTGTTTCCAGTAATTGTTATTAATTGTTATTAATTTTAAAAAATATTCATTTATCATTTCTGCCCAATCCCTAAGTTCGTTTTTATACATATTATCAAGGTTTTCCTTGTTCAGTTTGTTCCCTTTTGCATTTAATCCTGTAAACACATAAGTAACAGTATTTTCTGTTTTGATATTATTTTCTATTGGATTACTTTTTACGGTTATAGTCCAAAATCGATTTTCTGTTGACACTAAATATTGAATGAGATAATTTTCTGGTTCATACTTGGAAACTATCCATAAAAACTCCTTTTCAGAACTATGTCCGTGTCCATGCGGATAGATTTTAAAAGTCGTGCCTTCTTCAATAATTTCTTTATCTGGATAAATAAGTATTGGATTCCAAGTAGATATCCATTTTCTTTCTTCAAATGCTCCGAATAAAGGAAATAGCTTATCGATAGTTTCATCAACTATAAATGATGCAGTGCTTGAAGTTCTTTCTGCAGAAAAATCTTCGTTAGCCTTGTGCTGTCCTTTACATCCCGTAATGGAAATAGCAAAAAAAATTATTATACCTGTTGTTTTCATACTGCAAAGAAACAGACAACATTTTTCTTTTTCATCGACATTTGTCAATAAATTGTTTTCGTGCACGACTTAATTGCGTTGGCGTAATTCCAAGATAATTGGCAATATAATAATGAGGAATCCTGTTTATTAAACTTGGATATTCGATTAAAAATAATTCATATTTTTCTACTGAATTCAGATTGAGTAAGGAAACTAAACGAGCTTGTAATTGATGATTTAGTTTCTGAAATTCTTTGGTAATGATTTCCGTAATTTTAATGTCTTTATTTACGTTTGTCATTACTTCGGAATAGTTAGCCACTGAAATTTTGCAATCCTCTAAAGCCTCAACAGTCATTGCTATATTGGTTTTGGGTATATAACTGCCAATAATCATATCGCCCTCTTGATAAAAATGTGTAGTGATTTCATTTCCATCTGTATCATAAACAAACCCTCGCATAATTCCTTTTTCTAACATTACTATTTCAATGCAAGGCTTACCAATTCCAAGAAACAAATCGCCATTTTTTATGGTTTTGATTGTATGTAATGATTCGCTTATTGTCTTTGGGTGCATTTATTTCAAATTACTGGGAACGATTTGAATATGGTTAGTGCTCGGTAAAAACATCATAATTATTTTAATTAGTACTTACTTTACAAATACAAGATCAACTTTGATATTTAACAATACCAGCATTAATTATATTTTTTGTTGTTAATAATTATTAAAAAGCAATCTTAATTTTACTTTCAAATTATCAATTTTTATTTTCCATTATATTTTCTTGAACTTTTATTGGTTTATTATCCGTTATATTATTTATCCAAAAATGAATACTTATCATAAAAACAATAGATAAAATTGCTATTAAGATACTATTTTTTTGCTTTTTGATAAATCCATTTATTATAAAAACAATATTTATAATACCAAATGCTAATAAATTTGCATAATGAAATAAATCAAGAAACATTCCATCAAAAAAATGATCACCACCTTTTGAAACATATTCCCCATTAACATAGTCACTATCTATAAAATGTAGAATTGATGGTTTATTAATTGAAATATAAGTATATAAGGCTATTAATAGCATCATACCATTTATTGCGATTTTTATTTTAGTGTTTTTTGTTAGTGACATTTTTTATAAGATTTTTTTAATTATTTCATTTTTCCAATTTCTATTGTACTCATATTTACCGTTTTTGTCTTGCAATATATAAGTAGGGGGAAATAAATTTTTCGATCGTTTTTGACCCAAAACTTCAAAACTTTTTGAATCTAACGTTATTTTATTTTGATAGTGAAAAATAGTAGTATTATCATAAATAAATCCGTCATTATTTAAAAAATAATTATTTACATCTAGTGGTAATTTAGTATCATAATAAAAAATATGATTTTTGTCTTTTCCGAAACAAAAGCCTAGGTATTTAAAGGTTTTAGGGTCTGATTCTTTTACTTTTTTCAACTGCATAGTTTCTCTAAAATAAATAAAAATAGCATCTTTATCTTTCCAAAAAAAAGTATCCCATTTCTCTTTTACATAATTAAAACTTTCTCCATCAATGTCTTCACAAATATAATATTCCCAAATAGCATTGGGATTGTTTTTTGTAAAGGATTTTTCTTTTATAGACTTTGGTGGCGAGTTTTTAGTTAATCTATTTAAAAAAACATAATTCTTATCTGCAACTATTCCTGAAACATTTCTAAGCGTTAATGGACAAGCTTGAGGTATCTCAATAACTTGATTGGTATATTTACGAAATTGAAAAACCTTGTTTTCATACGTGCAAAAATCATCAAACAGATGATAGGGGTTTTCTTTTGAAGCATTTGCAATTTTATTGGGCTTTTCGCACTCTTCAATATAGGTTAAGTACCGTTTATAATAGTTTTTAAAGTTTTTATTTAAATAATTTCGTTTAGATAATGCTTTTTCAGGTTCAGGAAAATCATTATTATCTGAAAATGACCAAAATTTATGATGTAATTCTTCTACAATATCATTTGATTTATTTTTAGGATTGATCTTAACAAGATTCCTATTTTTAATTATATAACCTTCTACAAATTCTGGAAAAGGTGTAGCGAAAATGGCAAAACAAGAACTATTTTCATTTATAAAGTTTCCTAATATTTTAAAAATATCTAAAAATGATGCTTTCAATAAATCATCAAAAATTCTTGGTGCATATGTAATAAAACAGGACTCATTTTTTTTATCAAAATTTAAAATAAATAGGTTACCAGAATTATTAATTCCATTATATAAAAGTTTACTAAAAAAATAACCTACTTTTTTTTTATAAGGATCTCGTTCAAATTTTGAGTTTAATAATTTTTTAAGATTATTTTCTGAAATGCTTATTTCTATGTAAAGTCTTATTTCTTTTGCCATATAATTTCAATCTTATTCATTTATTTTTTCCCAATAAGATAGTTCGTGTTTTAGTTGATGTAATTCACCTACTTTATGTATTTCTCTAAATTCTTCAACATAAAAATCATCTATTGAATAGGTTTTTTCGTTATTTTTTATGCTTTTTTGTATTGATGTATAAAATCGTTCTTTATTAAAGTATGCCGTATTATTATACAATTCTAAGTTTGAAGTAAATTCATTGAAGTTATAGTTTTTAATCTCTTCATAAAATTCTTTTGTGCAAAAAAAACTCAAACTTAAGTTATAGATTCGAAAATCTATTGCTGTTAAAGTTGAATTATTTTTGTTTTTCAAACTTTCTCCTGTTTTTATATCATTAACATATGCTGAAGTGATATTCCCACGAATAATTGATTTTTCAAGTTGATAATGATCAATGTTCTTGAACTTATTTGTTATTTTTTGATGCAAGTTTTTATTAATCTCATTTTCATTGAATTCTTTTGAAAGAATACCGTTATTCCTCCAATAAGGGTCTATCTTTGAATCTTTAGTTTTATAATGTAATGGTATAACAATAGAAGGGAAATCTACAGAAAATCGATATTCAAAACTATTAGGTCTAAACTTTGGAATGCTCAACATATATATTTTTGGATTATCCTTTAAGTCTTCAAAATTATATTCTTTAAGTAACTCTTCTTTAGTCTTGTAAATTGATATTTTTTTTAAAATTTCATCAAAAGGTGTTGCGTAATCTAATATATTACTTATTTCAAAAACATTAAAATTACCATCTTGCTTTGCTTTATAGAATTTTCTATTTCTTAATAATACTAATCCATACGATCTGTTTCCTTCGCCAGGTAAGTAGTTGATAAAACTTCCTTTTATTTTTAACTTATTCTTGTATTTTTTTAAAGTAGTTTCATCATCAATCCAAAATTTACCCTTTTCTTTATGGTTAATGATAAGAGAATATTCTCCATCATCAAGATTTATATCTTTAAGAAAAACTGATGAATCCGATGAGCAAGATTTAAATAGCATTGAAATACAAATTATAAGGATTAAGGTTTTGGCCAATTTCATTTTACAGTTTTAGAATTATTGACCGCTATTGTTAAGAAACTCACCAAAAAACCATCTTTTGTTCGTTTTAAATTGGTTAAGAGATGGTCATTACTTTCTTTAACCCATTTTTCACCGTTATTCGTTAAGTATTGTTTGAAGTTTATGTTAAATTCATTTCGCGTTTTGCTTAATATGGTTATTCCTATACTTGAGTTTTTTTTATGTAAAAAAGTTTGAACAAATATTCGACCTACACTATCTGTAATTGCTAAACCATCAATGATTTTATTAGGATTATAATTTTGACGTTCAAGATTTATAAACCCTTCTGAAGTATAATAAAATTTAACTGCTTTATTTGATATTGCTTCATTTGTTTTTTTATCTACCAGACTTAGACACAATGATAGTTTCTCACCATTTTGTGGAGCATCAGGTATAAGAGTTTTGTTTTTATTGTCTAATTGTCGGTATTGTTCTAATATCTTTTGTTCAGAATTTGATATCTCATCAATTATTTTGTCTTGTGAACATTGAATAAAGACTAATGAAATGAATACTATAAAAATTTTAAAACGGATCAATATCATTGCAAATTTATTTTTTCTTTTTTTTAATTTTTCCATTATGAAATCCATCATCACCTTGAATAACAGAATAAAAATAATTGGTATCTTCTGCTTCACTTGTTTTTAACGATGAAATCTTAAACGTTTTAACATCAATTTTACGTTGCCATTTTTGAAGAGCAACACAAAATATATGATTTTTGTCTTTAGCCCAAAATTTATTTAGAATTTTAAACGTTTTTGGATCAGCGTTTCTAACTTTTCTTAATACATTAATATTATAAACAAAGAATTTATCTTTTGCTAAGTCGTTAAATATTGGGTCAAATGTTATTAAGTGTTCAAAACTATTAACATCTATTTTTTTTGTTGGTTTTGTGTAGTGATATACCTGATTCTTATCTGCCGCCCAACGCAATGAAAAGTAGTTAAAAGTGTTTGGGTCTGAGTTTTTAATTGGTGTAATAAGGGATGATTTATTATTAAATATTATTTTTTTTGTTTGTTTATTAATGAGTTTTTTGATGTCAGAATTATAAACATAGCGTGAAAGGGCAGTCATTTTATCTAATTCTTTTTTTGTTGAGAGTGTAGTTAACCTGTAAACAATATTTTCATCTTTTACAAAAAGTTCTCCTACTTGTTTATATTTAAGTTTTGTCATTTAGGGCGTTATTCAAAATTATTGCCAATGGGTTTGTATATGTTTTGTTACGTGCTTTAAACATCTAATATATTATTTTTAAAATACTATTCCAAGTCAATTTCAGCCAATCCAATTGCCATCCATTCATCTAAATAAGGAAATGCATTTACTTGCTCGGGTTGAGTTTCTATATCTTTTACGTTTACATAAAAACATTTAAACTCCCTTAGATTCCTCCAATTATAGTTTAAATGGAGTAGTAAATATCCACCACCACCAGAATTCAAAAATTCATATATATACTTAACGTTGTTTTTATTCGAAAATTGAGAATACCAGTCCATTTCGCTCCAATTGTATTGAAAATTAGAAATTGTTGATATATCTGATAAAGGTTTAAATCCGCAAAATCCGTTTTTATCAGTTAGACCATCCATAATATTATTATAAATCCAATAAAGTGCTATATGAATATTATTTTTAAATAGCTCGGAAGATTTATTTGATTCTACTGATTTGTATTTCCAAGGCAAATTTGAAATCAATAAATATTCTTTACCATCTATCAATTGAACAAAAGCTCTACAAATACCCTGTTTTTCCGATTCAAATAAAAATGCATCAATGATTTTTTGTTTTAGAGCATTCATAGATACAGGAAAATATTGTTCTATTTTTGAAAGTTCATATAATATTCCAAATTTTCTAATTGTAATACTATCACTCAAATAATCTTGCCAATGTGGTGGTATTTTATTTGAATTTGAAACCATAACAACTTTTTCATTTAAGGTGTGAGATAATTCTAATAAGTGTTTTTCAAATTTTTTAAGCATAATTGATTTTGATAACTCTTTAAACTAAATTGTTGCCAACGGGAGACTTCGCATCAACCCAATTTTAGGGTTAAAAATAGTCAATTTAGGATTTAATAAGATTTCTAAGCCACATTTATTAATAATGATGAGTTAAGCAAAAACTTTTCATAATAATTTAGAGGGCTAAAAAGAGCTTTAAATGGATCTATTTTGTTAAAAATAATGAGATACAGGCTTTTTAGCCTCTTTTTTAAGTTTTCAGGGCCTAGAATTTTGATTTACCCTTTTT
>Ga0209633_10003122_pt1 | contig 15425 bp, 15 predicted proteins | sample Cruoilmetagenom1_FD_187290 | JGI IMG/M metagenome (GOLD analysis project Ga0209633, IMG submission 187290) | Oil polluted marine microbial communities from Coal Oil Point, Santa Barbara, California, USA - Sample 1 (SPAdes) (version 2) | ecosystem: Environmental > Aquatic > Marine > Oil seeps ... | reverse complement strand
GGGGACGCTACGTGGAATTCAATCTGGTCTATGACCGCGGCACCCTGTTTGGCCTGCAGTCAGGCGGGCGCACCGAAGCCATCCTGATGTCACTGCCACCGCAGGTAAGCTGGCGCTACGACTGGCAACCCGAGCCCGGCACACCGGAAGCAGAGCTCTACGAGGTCTTCCTCAAGCCCAGGGACTGGGTGGACGCCCTGTAGCAGCGCTACATCCCTGGCGCGTCGCTCTCGACAATCAAACCTATGGGCAGCTTTGAGGGATCGCTCCCGGCATGGCCCAGACCAGCCTCTCGACCGGTTCCCGGTCTCACCTTCTCCATGCCTCCCGCGACGATGGACAGGAAGTCCGAGTGTCGCGAAGCACAGGCATGTGCGAGAGCGACCCTACCTACGTCCCTGTAGGCAAAAAAAAACCCGCCTTTCGGCGGGTTGAAAACGCTTTTCAGCGTCGGAGGAGACTGTGTGCACTGTGCAATGACAAAAATCTTCTCTGAAATGGACCCGGATCTTCCTTAATCCCTATTGGGCCCATATCAGAAGACACTGCTGTGTCACTGTCTGGTAAGGGTATCGGCAGTGGCAAACAGTTCTTTAAAAAGAATTTGATACACAGGGACAGCCCATCGGAAAGGGCGCAGCTTATTGATATTGCAGGACATACTACGTTCTCTACTACGCGCGCTCACACTGCCACAGCCAGAAACACACGCCGGACACTATCACGACACCCGTCAGGATAATGTGCACCAGCTGGTTAACTGTAAAACGGCAACCCGCAATGACCGCGGTCTGCTTAACCGACGGTATCCATATGTGTCTGCTGGTATGGTATGACTTCTCCAGCCTGTAATTGCCCTATAACGGCAGCCTCAGCCAGTAGTGATCCCAGATTTTGTGGCAATGAGGGTGCGTCTGAAAGCGGCAAATAAGCCAGTAATTCATGTCGCCTTAGCAGCTGAAAATAATCAGCTGAAGCAAGGTCGTGGGCAGCCAGTGCAAACCCGTCTGCCAGGTGCCGTAATGCACCTGCCTGTTTACAACTCATCAGCAACTGCCCGTAAACCAGTTCCAGCAATGCCCGCTCAAACGTATCCCTGGCCGCTGCCTGCAACTTTTCGTATTTCAGCCTGACATCAACATGGCCCTGGAAATTACAAACAAGCTGCAGCACGTGACACTGGAAACAGGGTGCAGCCACACGCAGGCGCGCCTGCAATTCACATTGTGCGGCAACCAGCAAGTTTGCTTCACTATACCGTGATAGTGGATTTCCGTACCATGCAGACAGCAGGGGCCGCTGCCCGCGCAACAGCCCGGCAGCAGATTCACGATCTGTAACAGTCTGTTTCAATTGATACGATGGCATAATTAAAGCTTACACGCGAGCCTGGGCAAATGGTACATTGATACCGGCTGCTGGCACGGTAAACTGTGCATCATAATTCTTCAGGAGCCTTAACCGTGACGAGTACACCCTTGGGAAGCAGCCACTATCCAGCCACCCGACTGCGGCGTATGCGGCGTGATAAATTTAGCCGCCGCCTGATGCGTGAGGCTGAACTCAGCTGCGCCGACCTCATTTACCCGGTATTTGTACTGGAAGGCGAACAGCAGCGTGAACCGGTTACCTCCATGCCCGGTGTGGAACGCCTCAGCATCGACGAGCTCTTGAAGGAAGCCAGTGAAATTTACGCACTGGGTATCCCGGCCATTGCCCTCTTTCCGGTTACACCGGCAGACGTCAAGACCGAAGATGCCCGCGAGGCCTTCAACCCGGATGGCCTGGCACAGCGTGCAGTACGCGCACTAAAACAGGCTGTGCCCGAGCTGGGCGTCATTACCGACGTTGCCCTGGACCCCTTTACCACCCATGGCCAGGACGGCCTGATAGATCAAAACGACTACGTACTGAATGACGAGACTGTAGAAGTTCTGGTGAAACAGGCACTGTCTCATGCCGAGGCCGGCGCCGACATCGTCGCCCCCTCGGATATGATGGATGGCCGCATTGGTGCCATTCGTACAGCACTGGAACAGGCCGGTCACCGCAATACTCGCATCCTGGCCTATGCCGCAAAATACGCCTCCAGCTTTTACGGTCCGTTCCGCGATGCCGTGGGTTCTGCAAGCAACCTTGCCGGTGGCAATAAATACAGCTACCAGATGGACCCGGCCAACAGTAACGAGGCATTGCGGGAAGTCGCGCTGGATCTGGAGGAGGGCGCCGACATGGTCATGATAAAACCCGGCATGCCCTACCTGGATATTATCCGCCGCATCAAGGACCGGTTCGGCGTACCTACCTTTGCCTACCAGGTAAGCGGAGAGTACGCCATGCTCAAGGCTGCGGCCCAAAATGGCTGGCTTGATGAACAGGCGGTTGTAATGGAATCACTGTTATCCATGAAACGTGCCGGTGCCGATGCCATCCTGACTTATTTCGCAAAATCAGTCGGGCAGTGGCTGCGCGATAGCTAGCTGATGGATCGCTACGCCGTCATGGGCAATCCCGTTGCCCACAGCAAGTCCCCCCGGATCCATGCGTTGTTTGCCGAGCAAACTAGCCAGCAACTTCAATACGATGCCATTCTGGTTGAGAAAGATGGCTTCAGAGAGGCCGTTGCCGATTTTCTGCGACAGGGCGGCAAGGGCCTGAATATCACCGTACCCTTCAAGGAAGAAGCCTGGGCACTGGCGGCCACACGCAGTGACCGTGCCGAGCGTGCCGGCGCAGTTAACACCCTCGTTCTTGATGAAAGCGGCAGGCATTTTGGTGACAACACCGATGGTGCCGGACTGGTACGTGATCTGCTGCACAATCATGGCGCGGTATTCAAGAACAAGCGACTGTTGCTGGTCGGTGCCGGCGGTGCTGCGCGTGGTGTCATCGAACCGCTGCTGGGGGAAAGTCCGACCTTGCTGGTCATTGCCAACCGTACATCAGCAAAAGCAGTGGAACTGGCACGCCTGTTCTGCGAACTCGGGCATACCGAGGGCTGCGGGCTGGACGCTGTGCACGGACAAGCTTTCGACATTATTATCAATGCCACGGCCGCCAGCTTGTCGGCCAAGGTACCGGCACTGCCGGAAAGCGTCATAACAACAGACAGCTGGTGTTATGACATGATGTATGCTGACAAAGCCACGGCCTTTATGGACTGGGCACAACAACTGGGCGCAGCACGCTGCATGGACGGACTGGGCATGCTGGTGGAACAGGCGGCTGAGTCATTCTGCCTGTGGCGCAACGTCCGGCCGGATACCCAACCGGTCATCAACGCCATACGGGGGCAATACTAATCCAGGCGTGTCATCCGGCAGTCATATGGCGGTTCTTCAACTCAACATAATGTCCGGCCGAGTAGTCCAGAAAGGCTTCTTCCTGATCACGCAGCGGACGCACCCTGCGCGCCGGAGAACCCACCCACAGGAAACCGCCCTCGAGGTCATGCCCGGGCGGCACCAGGCTGCCAGCACCCAGAATTGCGCCGGAGCGGATGATCGCACCGTCCATGACCGTCGCTGCCATCCCGATCAGGCAGCGGTCTTCAACTGTGCAGCCATGTAAAATCGCCTGGTGGCCTACCGTGATATCAGCACCAACACGCAGCGCAAACCCGCCGGGGGCAAACTCACTGTCGTGACTGACATGCAGGATAGTGCCATCCTGGATATTGGTTCGGGCACCAATATGGATGCTGTTAACATCGCCTCGCGCGACTACCTTTGGCCACAGCGAGACATCCTCCGCCAGCGTTACCTCGCCAACGACCAGGGCCGTCTCATCCACATAGGCTGACGCGGCAATAGCGGGCGAAACTCCCTCGAATGTTCTGATAGTCACGTATAACCTCTCCGGCAAATCCTGATGAGTTGGCAGGAGTGAACGTTACAGGCATTCAACAGTCGCATGCAAGATGCTAAAGTGAGCGCGCCCTGACAGGGCAATACACCCTGCAAATCAAGAGGTATTATCTGAATGTCGAATCCCCTGCTGGAACTGGACGGCCTGCCGCCCTTTTCACAAATAAAGCCAGAGCACGTTAAACCCGCTGTTGACCAGCTGCTGGCAGAAAGCCGCCAGCTGGTTGAGCAACTGCTTGAACAAAACAGCTGCTACAGCTGGGACAACCTGGTGGAACCGCTGGACACCATGGATGATCGTATCAATCGCGCCTGGTCCCCCGTCGGTCACATGAACGCCGTGGTTAACAGTGACGCACTGCGCGAGACGTATAACGAGTGCCTGCCCGTGCTGAGTGAATATGGCACCGAAATGGGACAGCATGAAGGCCTGTACAAGGCGTTTCGACAGATCGCCGACGGCGACGAATACGCTCGCCTGGACACCGCACAGCAAAAGGTGATTAACAATGCACTGCGTGATTTCCGCCTCTCCGGCATTGAACTCGGTCAGGACGCACGCAACCGTTACAAGGAGATACTGCAAAAACTTTCACAACTCTCATCGCAATACAGTGACAACGTGCTGGATGCCACCAATGCCTGGCACAAGCAAATTAGCGATGAAGCCCTGCTTGCAGGACTGCCGGAAAGTGCACGGTCACTGGCAAGGCAAACCGCCGCACAGCGCGACCTGGATGGCTGGGTATTTACACTGGAGTTCCCTTCCTATTACCCGGTAATGACCTATGCTGATAACCGGGATTTGCGTGAAGAGCTGTATAGCGCCTATGTAACACGCGCTTCTGAACAGGGTCCTCACGCAGGACAATGGGACAACACGGCCATTATGGAAGAAATACTGGCATTACGCCATGAAGCAGCGCAGCTGCTGGGCTTTAATAACTATGCCGAGCGTTCACTCGCCACCAAAATGGCCGATTCCGTCGAACAGGTAATGAGCTTCCTCAATGACCTTGCTGAACGTTCAAAACCGTCCGCAATCCGGGAACTGGATGAGGTGCGTGACTTTACCCGTGAGCACGATAACAGCGATGACCTGCAGGCCTGGGACATCCCCTACTACTCGGAAAAATTGCGGCAGAAAAAATATGCCATCTCGCAGGAAGAACTGAAACCCTACTTCCCCGAACCACGCGTGGTCGAAGGCCTGTTCCTGATCGTGGCGCGTCTCTACGGCTTGCAGATTGAGGCAGTCGAGGATATCGATACCTGGCATGAGGATGTCCATTTCTACCGCATAAAAGATGCCAGCGGCGAAGTACGCGGTGAGTTTTACCTTGATCTGTATGCACGTCAGCACAAGCGCGGCGGCGCCTGGATGGACGAATGCATTTGCCGCCGCAGCACTGTAAAAGGACTGCAAATTCCGGTCGCATACCTGACCTGTAACTTCTCCCCGCCTATCGGTGACCAGCCGGCGCTGTTTACCCATGACGAGGTGATTACCCTGTTCCATGAATTCGGTCATGGCCTGCACCACATGCTGACACAGATCGATTACTCCGGGGTCTCCGGCATCAGCGGTGTTGCCTGGGATGCAGTGGAGCTGCCCAGTCAGTTCATGGAAAACTGGTGCTGGGAACGTGAGGCGCTGGACCTGTTTTCCGGACACTTTGAGTCCGGAGAAAAAATCCCGGATGAAATGTACCAACGCATGCAGCAGGCCAAAAACTTCCAGTCTGCCATGCAGATGATGCGGCAGCTGGAGTTTGCCAGCTTCGATTTCCGTATTCATCGCGATTACAACCCCGCCGGGGGGGCACGGATTCACGACACCCTGAACAGGGTGCGTGAAGAAATTGCCGTCATGCAACCACCGGCATTCAACCGTTTTGAAAACAGCTTTACGCATATTTTCGGCGGTGGATATGCGGCCGGTTACTACAGTTACAAATGGGCGGAAGTGTTATCTGCCGACGCCTTTTCGGCATTTGAAGAGACCGGCATATTTAACCGCGACACCGGTAATAAATTCCTTAACAGTGTCCTGGAACAGGGTGGTTCACGCGAACCCATGGAGCTGTTTGTCGAGTTCCGCGGGCGTGAACCGACTATTGATGCCTTGCTAAGGCACAGCGGTCTGGCAGCCTGATCATGAAAATCGCCACCTGGAACGTCAATTCACTCAAGGTCAGGCTGCCACACGTACTCGACTGGCTGGCAGCATCGCAGGCCGACATCCTGTGCCTGCAGGAAACCAAAACCATCGACGAGAACTTTCCCGTCGACAACATCGAGGCCGCTGGTTACCACGTGGTGTTCTCCGGTCAAAAGACCTATAACGGTGTTGCCATCATCAGCAGGGAAGAAGCCGGTGACATTATTACCGATGCACCGGGGCTGGATGATCCACAACGACGCATTCTGGGTGCCACCATTGGCGGCATCCGCATACTGAACCTGTATGTGGTCAACGGCCAGGAAGTCGGCAGTGAAAAATATGCGCACAAGCTGCACTGGCTGGACAAGGTGACTGACTACATCAGCGAACAGCTACAGCAGTTCGAACGCTTTGTGGTGCTGGGTGATTTTAATATTGCACCGGATGATCGTGACGTACATGACCCGGAAGCCTGGCACGAACGCATCCTGTGCAGCACACCGGAACGCGAGGCCCTGCAGAAAATACAGCAACTGGGCCTTGCAGATACCTTCCGCCTGTTTGATCAGGAAGAGCAAAGTTACAGCTGGTGGGACTACCGTGCGGCCGGCTTCCGCAGAAACCGCGGCCTGCGTATTGACCTGGTGCTTGCCAGCAAGTCACTGGCAGACAGCTGCCGCGCCTGTACCATCGACAAGGAGCCTCGCCGCCTGGAAAGACCCTCTGACCACACCCCGGTCATGGCCGATTTTGAACTATAAAGAACCATCTATAATTCTATATGACCATAAATAAACATATAACTCACTGTTTATATTAATGTTTATTTGGGCGACAAAAATCTCAGCCTTCCTGTTAATTCAAATATCTTCCTGAAAACACGCCGCCAGGCCGGCTGCCAAATCCGGGTACTGCAGTTCGATTCCCAGCTCCCTGAGTAGCTTGCTGTTGTCCATCCGGCGTGAATCCTGCAAAAAGGACAGCATGCCGGGGGACAGTACCGCCTGTGCCTCCTCGCGGTTTACCACCGGTGGCCGTGGTAAACCGGCCGCATCCGCCACCCGGAAAAAATAATCGGTCATATTACCGGGGTGACCGTCACTGACGTTGTAGAGCGTGTTGAAAATCGGGCTATGCATTGCCGCGACACAGATGGCCGCGAGGTCATCTGCGTGGATACGATTGGTATACGGTGTATCTTCCTCGCACAGCACGGGCGTGCCTTTACGCAGGCGCTCCAGGGGCAACTTCCCGGGTCCGTATATTCCCGGTACGCGCAGAATGAGCCACTGTGTTGCCTGCGCCTGGCTCCAGGCAAGCAACTGTTGCTCTGCATCCCGACGCCGATGACCACGGGGTGTGGCAGGGTTGAGTGGCTGTGCCTCCGTAATCCATGCTCCCTGGCAATCTCCGTACACGGCACTGGTACTGATATAGACAATCCGTCGGACAGACATCGCACCCCGCAAGGTGTCGAGGAACGCCCGCATCCGCAGGTCCTGCTGCCCGACCGGTGGCGGCGGTGCAAAATAGAAAATATCCGCCGACTGGCATTCCCAGTCGGCGCCGGATTCCCGCCGATCCAGATCAAGGCATACCGCCTTCACGCCGGTCGAGGCCAGCCGCTCCCTGCTCGCATCACTGCGGACAATGCCGGTTACGTCAAAGCGGCTTGCAGGCAGCAACGCAGCCACACGTCGGCCGATATCGCCGCAGCCCACGATTAGCACAGTTTTCTGTGGTTTATCTTGCATGATAAATCAGCGACAATGCCTGCTCATTTTAGTTTTTTTACACCTATTCATGACATATCAGGTCACAGTTCAGCCCAGCGGTCATACCTTTGGCGTGAAATCATCCGAATCCATCCTTGATGCCGCGCTGCGCCAGGGGATTATACTGCCTTACGGCTGTCGCAACGGTGCCTGTGGCTCATGCATGGGCACGGTGGCAGGCGGCCAGGTTGAGTATCCCGACGGTCCGCCGGCAGCCTTGACCACTGCTGATACAGCACAACAGCAAGCCCTGTTCTGTCAGGCACGCCCTGTCAGCGACCTGACCATCGAGGTACGCGAAGTCGAAGCAGCCCGTGACATCGAACTCAGGAACCTGCCCTGTCGGGTACACAAGCTCGAACACCTGGCGCACGATGTCATCCGGATCTACCTGAAACTGCCGGATACCGAACGCCTGCAATATCTGGCAGGACAGTACATTGACGTCCTGCTCAAGGACCATGCGCCCCGGGCATTCTCCATTGCCAATGCACCACACGACGACAGCTTTATTGAACTGCAAATACGCAATGTCAGCGGCGGTTATTTCAGCGCACAGGTATTTAACCAGTTGCAGGAAAAGGCCATGCTGCGCATTAAAGGCCCGCTCGGGACTTTCTTCCTGCGCGAGGACTCCGACCGCCCGGCAATCCTGATTGGAGGAGGCACCGGCTTTGCACCGCTTAAAGGCATGCTGGAACACGCCTTTCATAGCGGCCTTGAAAAACCTCTGCATTTGTACTGGGGCGTACGTGCCAGGCGAGACCTGTACCTGGAGGAACTACCTGCGCAGTGGCTGCAAGACCACACAAACTTCAGCTACACGCCGGTATTGTCAGAACCCATGCCGGAGGATAACTGGCAAGGAGCCACCGGCTTTGTGACCGATACAGTTATCAGGGACTACCCGGATCTCTCCAAACATGACATCTACATGAGTGGACCACCGGTCATGGTAGAGGCCGGACACAAACTCTTTATGCAGCATGGCATGGATGTGTCACGCTTCTTCTCGGACGCCTTTGAATATGCGGCACTGTCGGAGAAAAGTGACTAGCTCCCTTTAGGACTCGCGTAGCAATTAATTTTGAAGCGAGCCCTTAACCACTGCAACAATTGCGTCATCACTCGCATTGGCCGCCAGCAGCGGTTCCCGTTTAAAGCCTAGCTGCCTTGCCAGCACTGACTGGCGTTGGCTGACCACCACCAGTGATGCCTCACACAACAATGGCTGGCCAGCCGCACCAGCCATATCAAACAGATTTTGCAGGGTTTCATTACTGGTAACGGTAATGAAACCCAGGTAGCCAGGCTGCAGCAATTCCAGCATAGCGGCTGCATCAACGGCCGGACAGGCGCGCCGGTAAACCTCCACATAGTCCACTTCGGCACCACGCTCTGTCAGGGTATCGTGCAAGTACTCACGCCCGCCGTTGCCACGGAAAATAGCCACGCGCTGCCCGGTCATATCCTGCAGATCATCCAGTGCCAGTAACGCTTCACTGTTGAACTGGTGTTCAGGGACATAGTCTGTCGACAGACCGTAGGGCAATAGCGCCTCGGCCGAACGTGCACCGACCGTGGCAATGCCGGTTTCCTCTGGCCACTCACGCCGATCCAGAACAAACTCCACACCCCTCTGAACAGCATTCACACTGACAAATACCACCAGATCATAACTGTCCAGCTCATCGGACACTGTCTCAAGTTCATGCAGATTCACAGGGTCCAGTATTTCAATAGTCGGCAACCGTATAGCCTCATAGCCGGCCTTCTCAAGCAGTGCACACAAGCGTACGGACTGTCCCGCCGGCCGGGTAACCAGCAGGCGCAGCTTGCTATTCGCCACTCAACAACTCGTCAAGTATCTGCCCGGCCCCGCGTGACAGCAGCTCATCCGCCAACTGTTTCCCCAGGACCGCCGCATCCGCTGCCGGGCCACTGATGTCGCCGCGAATAATTTCCGTGCCATCCGGCCGCCCCACCAGGCCGCGCAATTCAATGCCGGCACTCCCGATCACGGAATACCCGGCAACCGGTGCCTGGCAGCCGCCGGCAAGTGTGGCGTTCATGGCACGTTCTGCCTGCGTACGCTGCCCGGTAACGGCATGGTGCAAAGGCTCAATCAATGTCTTTATCCGCACATCATCGCAACGACATTCAATACCAATCACACCCTGTGCGATGGCCGGCAACATGAGCTCAGGCGTCAGGGCGGTTGCGATACGCGCTTCCAGACCCAACCGTATCAGCCCTGCGCATGCCAGTATGATGGCATCGTAATCTCCCGCATCCAGCTTGCCCAGCCGGGTGCCAACATTGCCACGCAGGTCCAGAATCTCCAGATCCGGTCGGCGCGCACGTAACTGGCACTGGCGCCGCAAACTGGATGTCCCGACACGCGCACCCTCGGGCAGCGCATCAATGGAGGCATAGTTACCTGATACAAAGGCATCCCGCGGGTCTTCTCGCTCAAGAATTGCGGCGATACAGAGCCCGTCAGGCAGCTCTGCCGGCACATCTTTCATGGAATGGACGGCTATATCTGCACTGCCCTCCAGCATGCCCTGCTCAAGCTCCTTGACAAACAACCCCTTGCCACCGATTTTTGCCAACGGGCTGTCGAGGATACGATCACCTTTGGTACTCATGGTAAGCAGCTCGACCTGTAGCCCTGCATGGCATTCCAGCAGGCGGGCGCGCACATGTTCCGCCTGCCACAGCGCCAGCGGGCTTTTACGTGTTGCAATACGAAGTAAATTTGTTGACATAAGCGGCTAACCGGTCACTAAATAGTGATGTAATGAAACGAATATTATACAAGCCTGCAGTTTTCGGGTGTGCATTATTGTGGCTGCTTGCAGGGGTTTTGCAGGCAGACATGCGCGTTCCCGTGGCAGACAACCTGCATCAGGATGGCAGGCAGGCGCTGGCACGGCAACTGCCGATATTACTCGCCTTCTCGGCAGATGATTGCAGTTACTGCGAACTGCTGGAGCAGGATTTTCTGCAGCCCATGCTGCTCAGCGGTGAATACGAGGACAGCATTATCATCCGGAAACTGATCCTTGACAATGGTTCAAGCGTCATGGACTTCAACGGCCAGCAAATAGCAGCAACCCGCTTGTCTGACCACTACCGGGTGTTCGTCACGCCCACCATTTTATTCGTTGATGGTAATGGCAGGGAACTGGCTGAACGTATGGTCGGGATTAACACGCCGGAATTATTTGGCGGCTATCTGGATGCCTGCGTGGAAACGGCCCTGGCAAGCATCAGGAACCCGGCCACCCTGGCAACCCTGCACGGCTGCCGGCTTGCACAACCGGCAACGGGTACAAAACTATTCAGCTCTGCAGCGCCTTGACGAGTCTGCGGATATCAGCGGCGTGCCGCCGGCTGACCTCCAGGGTCTCCGCTATACCCGCCAGTTGCACCAGCACCTGCCCGTCCACACCTTTTGCCATTCCTGAAATATACTGCTTCGCCACCAGCGCATTGCGATGAATACGTACAAACTGATCGGCAAATTCCTGCTCCAGTCCCTTCAGCGTCTCCTCGATTAATACCTGCTTGTCTGCCGTACAGACCGTGACGTATTTTTGGTCGGCCTGAAAATAACGGATCGCTTCCACCGGAACCAGCTGCAGGCTGCCACGTACGCTTGCACAGATACACTGACGCCCCCCCGCCCGCTCATCCAGCTCATGCAATGATGCTGTCTGCACGCGCGTCAGGCGCTGCGCATGTTGCAGCGCCTCTTCCAGCCGCTCCTGCCGGACCGGCTTTAGCAGATAATCAACTACATGGGTCTCAAAGGCCTGCAGCGCATAGGCATTGTAGGCCGTGGTGAAAATTATGGCCGGCGGCTGTTGCAGCGACTGCAAATGCTGCGCCGCCTCCAGACCATCCATGCCCGGCATGCGGATATCCATCAACAGGATATCCGGCCCGGTTTGTTCGGTCAGTGCCAGCGCCTCTGCACCATTAGCGGCATCACCACAGGCGCTGTACCCGGCTATATCCTCCACCATTGCCCGCAGGCGTGCTCGTGCCGGTGCCTCATCATCCACAATCAGTACTTTCATAACATACCCGCCTCCGGAAACCGCATCACGACTCTGTAAAACCCTGCCGTCAACGTTGCGACCAGCTCGGCGCGGTCGCCAAAGGTAATCTGCAACCGCTGCCGGATATTCTCCTGCGCAATATGGTTGCCGGCATGCTGCTCACCATTGCCTTCGGCAGCAATCGGGTTGCTGATTTCAATCGCCACCCTGCCATCATGACACTCGCCATCGACATGGATAGTGCCCCCATCGGGCAACCGCTCGATACCATGGTAAATGGCATTTTCCAGTAGCGGCTGCAATATCAGCGGTGGCACACAGATATTTTGTGGTACGCCCTCCATGCTCCACGCTACAGACAGCCGTTCACCGAGGCGCAAGGCCTCGATATTGAGATAACGCTGCGCCAGGGTCAGCTCATCTGCAAGCGTAGCCTGCTCGTGCGTATTATTTAACGAGGCGCGAAACAGGTCTGACAGGTCCTCAATGGCGGACTCTGCCCGTTCAGGTGCAGAACGCGTGAGTGCCGCGATGGTATTCATACTGTTAAACAGAAAATGCGGGCGAATACGCGCCTGCAATGCCTGTATGCGTGCACGTGCCTCGGCTTTCAACTGTTGACGCCACTGAAACTGGACATACAGGTAACGCAGCACAATGGCAGCAATCACGGTGCTGATCGTCAGACTGCGCAGCAGAAAGATTGCATGCTGGTCAACCGAAATCTCCGGGAACAGGGTGCTTGTGATCATCAGCCAGAAAGCCAGTTCCGTAACGAGCGCTGTCACCAGCAATACCAGCAGGTAACTTGCAAGGGCTGCAACACTGTTACCCATACGCGCCAGCAATGGCCGGCACACGCACAGCACGGCCGCGCTGGTGAGGGCAATCCACTGCATAAACAGCGATATCAGGCCAAGGTTACCCCAGGCATTTTCCAGCACACCCGGACTGACCAGTGTCAGGATAAAGGCCAGTAATTCAGCAATCACCACCACCGCGAACACCATCCGCACATCACAAAAGCTCGGCAAAAAGAACGACTCAAGCGTCTCGATACTGCCATGCTCCACTGGCTGCTGCTGACTCATTAGTGCCGTCTTAACGCGGTAACCCCTGTGTGGGGTAACGAATAACAAGCAAGTATCAGCGAACGCAAATCCGACCCGGATTCGTTATACTGCGGCAAATCAGGCTTTATGGTTAGCGACATGACAGACAAAAACACCTCATCAAAACTCTGGGGCGGGCGTTTCACTGAATCGACCGACGCCTTCGTCGAGGCCTTTACTGCCTCGATAGACTTCGACCAGCGACTGTATCGCTACGATATAGCCGGCTCGATCGCGCATGCCAGCATGCTGGCCCATGCGGGCATCATCACCACGGACGAATGCAGCACCATTGTCGCTGGCCTCGGAGACATTCTGGCCGAAATCGAACGGGGTGACTTTACCTGGTCGGTGGAACTCGAAGACATCCACATGAATATCGAGGCCCGGCTGATCGAAAGCATCGGTGAAACCGGCAAGAAACTGCACACTGGCCGCTCGCGCAATGACCAGGTTGCCACCGACCTGCGCCTCTACCTGCGGGATGAAATCGATGGCCTGTGTATGGCACTCACCAGGCTGCAAACCGCGCTGGTCGATATCGCCGCACGCGAGATCGACACCATCATGCCTGGCTTTACGCACCTGCAGGTTGCCATGCCCGTCAGTTTCGGACACCATATGCTGGCCTGGGAAGCAATGCTTGAACGCGACCATCAGCGCCTGCTCGATTGCCGCAAACGGGTCAATGTGATGCCGCTGGGCGCGGCGGCGCTGGCAGGTACCAGTTTCCCCATTGACCGTGCATACACGGCCAGGCTGCTGGATTTCGACAGCCCGGCCGGCAACTCGCTGGATGCGGTCAGCGACCGGGATTTCGTGATTGAATTCTGTGCAGCGGCTGCCCTGATCATGATGCATCTGTCGCGGTTTTCCGAGGAACTGGTACTCTGGTCATCGGCACAATTTGACTTTATTGAACTACCGGACCGTTTCTGTACCGGTTCCAGCATCATGCCGCAGAAGAAAAACCCGGATGTACCGGAACTGGTACGCGGCAAGAGTGGCCGGGTCACCGGGCACCTGGTCAGCCTGCTGATGCTCATGAAAAGCCAGCCGCTGGCCTATAACAAGGACAATCAGGAAGACAAGGAACCCCTGTTCGATACTGTTGACACCCTGCATGGCTCATTGCGGGTTTTCGGCGACATGATGCCAACGGTGACCGTCAAGCGTGCCACTATGGCTACGGCTGCAACACAGGGCTTCTCCACGGCAACTGATCTGGCAGATTACCTGGTTCGCAAGGGCATCGCCTTCCGGGATGCACATGAAATCGTCGGTCGTGCAGTACGTCATGGTGTCGAGACGGGTAAGGACCTGGCGGCCATGACCCTGGAAGAACTACAGGACTTTTCGGAACTTATCAGTGATGACGTGTTCACTGTGCTGACACTGGAAGGTTCCATGGCGGCGCGAAATCACCTCGGAGGCACCGCCCCTGCACAGGTAAATGACGCCATCACCGCTGCCAGAGAGCGCCTCGGCAAACGCTGAGGCTATTCAGCCCGCCGGTCCACAGACCGTTATAGAGTGCCTGCAACCTGACCCAACATGTATCCTGGAGTTGAACTGAATTCTATGCACAACACCTCGTTAAAAACAGCTCATGCCCTGCTGGACAGCTGCCCGGTAGCACTGCTGCTGGTAGCAGAGAACGGCGACATACATGGCTTTAACCCGGCATTCAGGGCACTGGTGGGTGACGCCGCCGACATGCTGCAAGGGACGGCGCAGCCCGACAGCCTGATCACCCCCCTGTTGGGACCGGGCACCCTGTTGAGCTGGATCATGCCGGATGGTGATGAACGCTGGCTGACCGTCGACACCGCATCCATTGAAGATTCACCAGGCATCTCTGCACGTTTCTTTACGGACATCACCGAAAAGGTACGTCTCAAAAAAGAACGTGATGCACTGCGGGTAAGACTCGGCGAGCAGGCCATCAAGGATGAACAACTCCCCAGCCTGCTGAGCCGTTATGGAATACAGGTTTCACTGGAACCCATGGTGTCACGCAGCCGCCGCTATAACAGCCCGCTGTCCATCCTCACCATGGGCATAGCTACCGCAGGGGATCGTGAACAGACGCTCAAAAATATTGTCCAGCTGCTTAGCGACCAGACCCGCTGGGCGGATCTGGTCGGTTGTAATGCCGATCACGACTTTATCCTGGTCCTGCAGGAAACCACGCAGGACTCCGCGCTCACCCTGGTGGATAAGCTGGCGGCAAAAATCGCCCGCATGAATGAAGCTGCAGAAACCCCGGTGGCCGCCTGCTATGGTGTTACCCAGTGCCAAAAGAACGATGATGCAGCCTCCATGCTGGAACGCGCAGAGTCGGCACTGACAGAGGCGCGCCGCAATGACAGCGGCACCTCGATCGCCATCTAGTCCCTGTTGTAACCGGGCCCGTCAGGCATTATCCGGCGCCAGCC
>Ga0209633_10003121_pt1 | contig 15427 bp, 14 predicted proteins | sample Cruoilmetagenom1_FD_187290 | JGI IMG/M metagenome (GOLD analysis project Ga0209633, IMG submission 187290) | Oil polluted marine microbial communities from Coal Oil Point, Santa Barbara, California, USA - Sample 1 (SPAdes) (version 2) | ecosystem: Environmental > Aquatic > Marine > Oil seeps ... | reverse complement strand
ACTATAAAAAAAGACAGAGAATCTCAAAAGCAAAAAACCAACATTAAATATGTTGGTTTTCGTTTTATTTTTTGATTGAATTGTAACTTCTTTTTGATGAGATGCTGAAACAAGTTCAGCATGCAGCATGACGCTTCGCATCACCCTCCAAAGTCGTCAAATCGAATGTTTTCATCTGCCATACCAAAATCTTCACCCATTTTCTGAACTGCATTGTTCATTAATGGTGGTCCACAGAAGTACAATTCTAAATCTTCGGGAGCATCGTGTTTAGACAAATATTGATCGATTACTACTTGATGAATAAAACCAACAAAGCCATCACCTTCTGTATCATTAACATCAGTTTTAACTTTCCAGTTATCTTCTTCTAAAGGATCAGATAATGCTATAAAGAATTTAAAATTAGGGAAATGCTTTTCTAAATGTCTAAAGTGTTCAACATAAAATAGTTCTGCCTTAGAACGTCCACCGTACCAATAAGTAACTATACGACCTGTTTTTAAGGTTTCAAATAATTGATATAAATGTGAACGCATTGGCGCCATACCAGCACCACCACCAACATATAACATTTCTGATTCACTGTGATTGATGAAGAACTCGCCATAAGGCCCAGAAATAGTTACTTTGTCACCTGCTTTACAATTGAATATATACGACGATGCAACTCCAGGGTTTACATCCATCCATCCACCTTTATCTCTATCAAAAGGAGGTGTTGCAATACGCACATTTAACATGATTTTTCTTCCTTCTGCGGGGTAAGAAGCCATTGAATAGGCTCGTTCAACAGTTTCAGTATTTTTCATCACTAAAGGCCATAATTTGAATTTATCCCAATCGCCTTTAAATTTATCCGGTTCGCCCGGATGCTCTTCAGGATGTGCAGAGACATCCATATCGCTATATTTAATTTCAGTATTCGGTATTTCAATTTGAATATATCCACCGGCCTTATAACCCATATCTTCTGGTATTTCAACTATAAACTCCTTAATAAAAGTAGCGACATTATAGTTAGAAACAACCGTTGCTTCCCATTTTTTAATACCAAAAATCTCTTCTGGAATTGAGATATCCATATCTTGTTTCACTTTTACCTGACAAGCTAAACGGACTCCATGTTGTAATTCTTTACGTGTAAAATGTGGCGTTTCTGTTGGTAAGGCTTCGCCACCACCGGAATTTACGTGACATTCGCATTGAATACAGGTACCACCACCGCCACAAGCCGATGGTAAAAATATTTTTTGTCCTCCTAAGGTTGTCAATAATGAATCACCTGAAGGTACTTCTATCACTTTTTCACCATTGATAGTAATCTTTACCGGGCCAGAAGGTGCCAATTTTTGTTTTACTACTAATAACAACGTAACCAATAAAAGTGTAACAACTAAAAATGCTATTACGGTAATCATTATTGTTCCTGTAGTGCTGACTGCTAATATCATATTACTCATTTAATGCTGTTGTATTTTCTCCTTCAACGGACAATTTTATCTTTTTTTCTTCATCATCAACCTCATCTTCTTCTAACTGAATAGCTTGTTCTATTTTTTTATCTCCTGAAGTTTCTTCTTCTCCACCGGTTAACATACCTCCGAAACTCATGAAACCAATGGCCATTAAACCGGTAATGATAAAAGTGATCCCTAATCCACGCAATGGTGGCGGTACACTTGAATATCTTATTTTCTCACGAATTGCCGCAATAGCTAAAATAGCCAAGAACCATCCGATACCAGAACCTATACCATAAGTAACCGCTAAGCCTAAAGTTGGAATTTCACGCGATTGCATAAATAATGAACCTCCTAAAATGGCACAATTCACAGCAATTAGTGGTAAGAAAATACCCAAGGAATTATATAATGCCGGAGAAAACTTTTCTACAACAATCTCAACCAATTGTACCATAGTTGCTATGGTTGCTATAAACATGATAAATGATAAGAAACTTAAATCATATTCAGCGTATTCGGTACCTAACCAAACCAATGCTCCCGGTTGTAGTAAATATTGATCTAAGAACCAGTTTAAAGGTACTGTAATTGCTAATACAAATATTACAGCAGCACCTAAGCCAACAGCTGTACTTACTTTTTTAGATACGGCAAGGTATGAACACATTCCTAAAAATGTGGCAAATACCATGTTATCTATAAAGATTGATTTGAAAAATAATTCTAAATGTTCCATTTATTCTTTATTATGAGATCCTGAAACAAGTTCAGGATGACGCTATGCGTCTAATGTTCTTCAATTAATGCAACGTTTCTACTACGTTGTACCCAAATAATAATACCTACTACTATCAATGCCATTGGTGCCAACAGCATAAATCCGTTATTTTCATATCCTAAAGCGTACAGTCCGGTTTTTTCTATTGGATCTCCTAATACTTTAATTCCTAATAAAGTACCTGACCCTAATAATTCTCTAAAAAAACCTACTATGATTAAGATAACAGCATATCCCAATGAATTTCCTATTCCATCAAGAAAAGATTTCCAAGGTCCATTTGCTAATGCAAAAGCTTCAAAACGACCCATAATAATACAGTTAGTAATAATCAATCCTACAAAAACCGATAAAGTTTTACTCAACTGATAAGCAAAAGCTTTCAAAACTAAATCAACTATAATTACCAATGCAGCAACTACTACTAGTTGTACAATAATTCTAATTTTTGATGGAATGATATTTCTCATTAATGAGATTACTACATTACCAACACCCAGCACAAATAACACCGAAACTGACATTACAATTGAAGCTTCAAGTTCTGCAGTAATTGCCAGTGCTGAACAGATACCTAATACCTGAATGGTAATTGGATTGTCATCAGTTATAGGATCAACCACTAATTTTCTATTTTTCTTAGAAAATAGTGGCTCTTTTGATATTTTCTCTACTATTTCTTGTTCTGCTACTTCAGCCATTTGTTATTATTTTAGTGTGTTAAAATAAGGCACATATAGTTTTAATTCTGATTTTATCATAGCCGTTACACCATCACCTGTAATAGTTGCACCGGCAATAGCATCTACTTCATTATCCGTTTTATCTAGATTTTTCGGATCAGCATTTCCTTTTGCAATGGTTATTCCTTTAAAAGATCCGTCATTAAATATGTGTTCTCCTATAAAATCATCCATAAAGAAACGTTGATTGATGTTAGCACCTAATCCCGCCGTTTCTCCTTTATGATCAAAAAAGACACCTTGAACAATCATTTCTTTATTTAGGGCTACATATCCCCATATGGCATCCCACAAACCTTTCCCTCTAATTGGGGCCACATAAAATGTTTTACCCTCTTTTTCTCCTACAAATAAGGGTAACCTCCTTTGGTAAGAAGCTTCTTTTGCCAATGTCTTCTCTTTTTTGACATCTATTAAGTAGGCATTATCATCTTCTTTTATCTTATCTCCTTGAATAATTAGTTGTTTTTTTATGTATTTAGTGAACACTTCTTCGACCTTATCGGTAGAAACAAAACTAATACTACCTTCTTCATTTTCATTGATACCCATGGCGTACAAAATGTTCTGTTGCTTTTCGATGCGTTTATTTTCATCTATATTGGGTTTTAAAGCTGACGCTGCAAAAGCCAATAGTGATCCTACAACAAATACCATTGCTACAGCAAAAAGTATTGTATATGAGTTTTTATCTGTTCTTTTTTCCATTTTTGTTTTGTTGTTTCACAGAGTATCGCAGAGGACACACAGAGATTCACAGAGTTTTTATTTTTTTTGAGAGGTTTTACAAACCGTCTTTATATATTTTTTAGTCTTAAGTCGTCTTTACTTTTAAACGCTTTAATCTTCTTTTTACATTACCTTGTACCACATAATGGTCAATTGTTGGCGCAAACACATTCATTAATAAAATGGCTAACATTACGCCTTCCGGATATGCCGGATTGAATACACGGATCATTATAGAGATAAACCCTATTAAAAAACCGTAGATCCATTTTCCTTTATTGGTTTGTGATCCTGTTACAGGATCTGTCGCCATATAAACTACCCCAAAGGCAAAACCACCAATTAGTAAATGATGCCAATATGGTGTTGACATTAAACTGTAAAATTTGCTTCCTTCACCAATCCATCCCGCATCAACAACACCGTTGAATATAAGTCCCATGACTAAGGCTCCTATAGTAGCGCTTAGCATGATACGCCAACTTCCAATTTTTGTAAATATTAAGAATAATCCGCCTAATAAAATTAACAATGCAGATGTTTCGCCAACTGAACCGGGAACAAATCCGAGGAACATATCCCAAGTTGAATAAGCAAATTCTTTACCTTGAGCCAGACTTCCTAAAATAGTTTCCCCTGAAATGACATCTAAATTTGCTCCGTCTGCAATTTCCTGAGTTCTTTTTACAGCTCCTTGTACCCAAACTTTATCACCACTCATCCATGTAGGATATGCAAAAAATAAAAATGCTCTAATGGTTAGTGCCGGATTTAAAATATTCATACCTGTACCACCAAATATTTCTTTACCAATTACTACACCAAATATTACAGCAACGGCAAGCATCCACAACGGAATATCTATTGGAACAATTAATGGTACCAACATACCAGTTACTAAATAACCTTCTTCTACTTCGTGACCTTTAATAATCGCAAAAATGAATTCAACACCTAATCCAACTCCATAAGAAACAATTACTAACGGTAATATTTTCCAAAATCCGAAAAGAAAATTATCTAGTGTCCAAAATTCAGGACTAAAAAATGACATGCCAGAAGAAAAATTATGATTTATGGCAATACTCTGTTGAAAGCCTGCATTGAACATACCGAAAATTAACAACGGCACTAATGCCATGATTACTGTATTCATTGTACGTTTTAAATCATCAGCAGCTTTAACATGTGTGCCAGCGTGTGTAGTATCATTTGGCGTATATAAAAAAGTATGCAATGCGTTAAACGCAGGCGCCATTTTAGTGCCTTTATACTTTTCTTTTAATTGATGTAAGTTTTGTTTTAAACCCATTGCTATCCTATTTCTTTAATCATTAAATCCAACCCTTCTCTAATAATCTGTTGATGTGGTTGTTTAGATACACAAATGAACTCTGTCAAAGCAAAGTCTTCCGGTGCAACTTCGTACGCCCCCAACGCTTCCATTTCATCTAAATCTTTATACATACATGCTTTTAAAAGCTGCATAGGGTAAATATCTAATGGAAATACCTTTTCATACATTCCAGTCATTACAAAAGCACGATGTTCGCCATTGGTATTTGTATTTAAATTGAATTTTTTATTGGGTGATAACCATGAAAATGTCATTGCTCTTGTAGGAGAAACCTTATTTGCTATTGGTTTTGCCCATCCAAAAAATTCATAGTCATCTCCTTCAGGTATGGCAGTAATTTGATTGTCATAATATCCTAAAGCACCATCGATAGAAACTTTATTACCAGACAATACATTGCCACTAATGATTCTGGTATTCTCAATATTCAAATTATCAGCAACTAAATCTTTTATTTGAGCTCCGGGTAATGCAGTTATATATTTAGGCGTGTTGAATTGTGAACCTGTTAAGGCAACTGTTCTTTTCGCGTTGAATTTACCTGTTAGTAATAATTCGCCAATAATAACAATGTCTTGAGGTGCAATTACCCAAACTGCTTCCCCTTTATTAATAGGGTTAATTTTATTAATCTGTGTACTTACATTTCCTGACGGATGCGGACCAGAAACTTTGTGTAACTCTATTCCGTTAAGGTTAACAAAAGGAGATAATGTATCGTTAAGATTCACAGAAACATGTACTTTACCTCTTGTCAATTTGGTTAAAGCTGTTATACCTGCTTGTAATTCAGCTTCTTTACCTTTTAACGTATAATCTATATCTCCAGCTAAAGGAGCACTAGCAAATCCGGAAATAAAAATAGCTTTTGGCGCATTGTTGGGATTTGCGATTATATCATAAGGGCGTTGCTTGATAAATGGCCAACAACCTGATCCTAATAAATGTTCTTTAACAGCATCATCTGACAGATCATCTATATTCTTTATACCAAAATCATGATAATTTTGAACGCTATCTGCTATAATTTTAATCTCAATAATCTTACGTTTAGCACCTCTAACAATTTCAACCACCTCACCACTTACAGGAGATGGAAATAGAATACGTTCATCGGCTTTAGAATAAAACAATGCTTCACCAGCTTTTATTTCTGTTTTTTCTTTCGCTAAAAGTTTAGGTGTAATTCCGTGAAAATCTTCAGGCTTTATAGCATAAACACTACCTATTGGAAGTTCTGTAGTTGCTTTGTCTGCTTCGCCAACGAGCTTAATATCTAAGCCCTTTTTGATACGAATGTCTGTTGACATATTTAAATTTTGAATTTATTGTCTTTAAAAACGATGCAAATTTAAAACTTTTGAAGATGTTTTGTAAATAATTTCAACTATTTATAAGGCATATATATTATTTATAATGATTCTAAATAATGTAATTAATATGTCTAATATTAAGTTTTACTACTTTTGCATTTAAATTGCGGTATAGCTTTTGATTATGAGTAACCAAATTACCAAAATGAATAGTTTTAAAATTAAACTTATAATATTCTTCTTTTTAGTTTTTTCAACAGTTACTGTTAATGCTCAAAGTAGTGTAATTATTGATCCGCCAGAGTATATAAAATCAATTGTATTAAGACCACAACTAACAAATAATTATGTACCGATTCTTAAATTAGGTCAGCGCTTTACCCTTGAATTTGATGACTTAAATGCCTCTCAGGATGACTATCACTACAAAATAGAGCATTATGATTATAATTGGCAACCTTCTGGTTTAGTAAGTACTGAATTTATAAACGGCTATGCAGATGACAGAATAAGAGATTTTGAAAATTCATTTAATACCATTCAAGCTTATACTTACTACAGATTACAAATACCAAATGACAATACTCGAATAAAGTTAAGTGGTAATTATGTCATCACGATCTTAAACGAAGATGATGAAGTTATTTTTGCGCGACCATTTATAGTGTATCAATCAAAGGTTACAGTAGGTGTAAGTGTACAAAGAAGCAGAGACATAGTAACATTAAATTCAAAACAAAATGTTCAATTTACTGTCAATCACCCTAATTTATTAATTAATAATCCTGCACAGGAAATAAAAATTGCACTATATCAAAATAACGATTGGAATACTGTAATAAAAGATATAAAACCTCAATTTTACAGAGGCACACAATTACTCTATAAATACATAAATAAGATTTCTTTTTGGGCAGGAAATGAATTCCTTTTTTTTGACACCAAACAAATAAGAAATGCTACTAATAATATTGCCAAAGTTGAGTTAAATGAGACATTCGACACCTACCTATATTTAGATGAAGAACGACGACATAGAACCTATACTAATTATCCCGATATTAACGGAAATTTTGTTATCAGGTCTATTGATGTTGAAGAGACTACAACTGAAGCAGATTATACTTGGGTGCATTTCGCATTAGAATCATTTGAAAATATAGAAAAAGATGACATTTACATCTATGGAAATTTCAACGGATGGCAGCTAAACGAAGCAAATAAAATGACCTATAATGAAACCTTTAAACGTTATACAGGAAAGCTATTGCTAAAACAAGGTTTCTATAATTATTTATATGTTACTGCTACTGAGGATGGTATTATAAACAATCATGCAATTGAGGGTTCTTTTTATCAAACAGAAAATGATTATTCTGTTATTGTCTATTATAGGCCTATAGGAAGTAGATATGACCAAGTAATAGGATATAATAGTGCAAATTCTGAAAATTTACGCAACTAAATTTACTTCATAACATCTACTTTAGTATACAGCACGTAAATTACAAAAGAATTTATATATTTGTATTATAACAATATTGCTGTATTAGACTATGATTCAACAAGTAACAAACGGTATTAAGATTTCTGTTCAAACTAATTTTGAGGGTAAAGCCCATCAAAATGACAGAACTTATTTTTCGTTTAGTTATAGTATTACTATTGAAAATCAAAGTAATGATTCTGTACAATTGATGAGTCGTCATTGGAAAATTTTTGATTCTCTTAAAAATATAGAAATTGTTGAAGGTGAGGGAGTTATAGGTAAAAAACCTGTAATAGCGCCTAAAAAAAGTTATACCTATAGTTCTTACTGCAATCTTACATCGCCAATAGGTTCAATGAAAGGTTTTTTTAATATGATTAACTTTACAACTACTAAAAGTTTTAGAGTTCATATTCCTTCATTTCAATTGACGGTACCAGCCATTTCTAATTAAATAGAACAATTTTCTTCTTTAGTTTTTGATAAAAAAATAGTACTTTTAGTCGGTCACAATCAACTTAAAGTGAAATCAACAACCCGATTTAACCAAAATAAAAGAGGAATTATATGCTTAAATTGTGAGCAACCTATTTCTGACAAAGATAACTTTTGTTCAAATTGTGGTCAGGTAAATGATGAACTTCCATTAAGTATAAAACAGTTTGTATCAGAATTTTTCTCAGGTTTCTTTTCATTTGATACCCGTTTTTTCAACACATTTGTTCCACTATTATTTAAACCGGGTAAAGTTTCAAAAGACTATGTTGAGGGTAAAAGAAGAAGGTATGTTAATCCTTTTCAATTATACTTACACGTAACTATTGTTTTCTTTTTATTACAAGGCTTATTTTCTGCTTTAGACGAATATAAGGTTTCAGGTTCATTTTCAAAAAAAGACAATAAAATAGCAACCGATTCTATTATTAAAGAAGGAAATAAAATAAAAGACGAAGTTCAAAAAGATTTAGTTGAAAAAGGTATTTATGCTGAGTTTCCTATCATTACAAATAATGACTCTATAAATGAGGAAATTACAGATTCTATTTTTAAGAAATACAATATTCCAATTACTAAAAAATCGAAAAAAGATTCGATATTAAATAGTGCCAAACAAAAAACCAAAACTCATATTGATTCTATTTTTAATGCGACTAATATTTTAGAACAGTTAAAAAGCAATTCGTTAACATCTGAGCAAAAAGATTCCATATTTGATCTATTATTATATGAGTCTACTATAAACTTTGCTTCAAAATTAATGAATACCAATAAAACTCAAAATTGGGAACAACTCGAAGGTCTAACAAAATTGAAAAAATATGCATTTAACTATATTGAAGAAGTGTTAGAAACTAAAAACATAAAATATAGTCTTCCAGAAAAGACTAAAATTTCTGTAGAAGATGAAATATTAAAAGGGTTAATTGGCCAAGGAATTTTTAAAAAGATTAGTGCCTTTATGGAATATGATAAAAACCATGAAGATGCCACGGCTCTTGAAGCATTAGAAGAGTTACAATATGAGAAAACTCGTTGGAATGTATTCTACTATAAAAAAGCACAAAGTTTTAATAAATTTAAAAGTGATTCAGAGTTTAGAGATTCCTATAAAGACGATATTGTTTCTAAAATATCAATAGCTTTATTCTTTATGTTACCCGTTTTTACCTGGTTTATTTCACTTTTATATTTTAGGCATAAAAAAAATTATACCGAACATTTGGTTTTAGTTTTTAATGTACAAACGGTCTTTTTTATCCTTCTCATTTTCTTTATATTATTTGACAGAATATTTAAAACAGATATTGGTACAGGTCTCTTTTTTCTAATCTTTTTGTTTTACCTTTATAAATCTTTGCGAAATTTTTACAAACAGAACAGATTCAAAACAATTTTAAAATATTTTATAATAAATACAATTTTTGTATTTCTATCAAGTATAGGTTTTATAATAATCTCTTTTTTAGCTTTTGCACTCTAACATTTCAACTTCCTTACTGCTATCAAGCACATCTTCATAGCTCATAATAACATGTTTTTGCTCTCTTTTTATAGATGTAACGCTTACAGTTCCTCCAAATTTTCTATCCATAATCACATCAATGTTTGGATCACCAACTCCAGCATGATGATGAAATTCTAAAATGTTTTTTTGTGTAAAATCGTTGTCTTTTTGCCAATTCGCAAACCAATCAAGTCGTAATTGTTTTACACTTTCATCATACAACGTTGAAGATGACCAAATATGTGGTTCTTGAGATAATTTTCTAATATGTTTTTTCTTGCCATCCCAAACAAACTCTATTAGTTCCAGTTCATTGTTCCAATCAACTATTGTTAAGGTAAATTGCTCTACATCTAACAGATCAATAGTGTTTAATCCTTTACGGATATCTTCATCCTTTAATAAATCTTTTACAATGAGGCCTCTACTTTTTTTATAGGATGCTCTCGAAGTATGATATTCATATCCGCCATTTAATAAACAGATCAATCTGTTTTTAGAACTAACACCTATCCATGTGCCACCAGCTTTTCCATCTTTAGGATAATACAATTCAACGCCATCTTCTTTATATTTTTTAGGAGGTGAAGCCTTTTCCCGTGCAAACGGAACATCTCTACTTGATGTTAGTATAAAATCTGATGAATTTAATGGCAAATAGCTTACTGTACACATGAAAAATGTTTATTCGTTTAATCGTTTATTTGTGTAATTGTTTGACAAAACAACCCTTAAAAACTTACAAATAAATTGTAGCTTTGTACTTACAAATTTAGTCGAAAAAATCAAAAGATACTGAAACAAGTTCAGTATAATTAAATAAATTTACTTAAATGGCAACAGGATTTTATAATGTACCAAAAGCAGTTAACGAACCTGTAAAATCGTATGCACCAAATAGCCCTGAGCGAAAGGAATTATTAGCGATGTATAAAAAAATGTACAGCGAAAAAGTTGACATTCCTTTTTATATAGGTAGTGATGAAATTAGAACCGGTAATACGGTTTCTATTCATCCTCCACATGACATTAAACATAGTGTTGGTCAATATCATACCGCAGATAAAGAGCATATTGAATTGGCTATCAGTACAGCAATGGAAGCGCGTAAAACATGGGCAAAAATGCCTTGGGAAAGTAGGGCTGCAATCTTTTTAAAAGCGGCTGATCTATTGGCTGGACCCTATAGAGCAAAACTGAACGCGGCAACTATGATTGCACAATCTAAAAACGTTATGCAAGCCGAAATTGATGCTGCATGTGAATTGATTGATTTCTTTAAATTTAATGTAGAATTTATGACAGAGATCTATCAAAATCAACCAATATCTTCTCCAGGCATATGGAACAGGATGGAATATAGACCCTTAGAAGGTTTTGTATACGCCATCACTCCGTTCAATTTCACTTCAATTGCTGCAAATTTACCGGCAGCTCCCGCAATGATGGGGAATGTTGTTATCTGGAAACCTGCAAGAACTCAAGTTTACTCAGCACAGGTTATAATGGAAATTTTTAAGGAAGCTGGAGTACCTGATGGTGTTATTAATATGGTTACCGGAAATTCTGCTATGATTACTGATGTGTTGTTAGATTATAAAGATTTTGGCGGTATTCACTTTACAGGATCTACCGGTGTTTTTAATAGTTTTTGGGATAATATTGGCACCAATGTAAATAAAGGAAAATACCGTTCTTATCCAAGAATTGTTGGGGAGACTGGTGGTAAAGATTTTATTTGGATGCATGCCTCGGCAGATGCTAAGCAAGTCGCTACAGCGATGTCTAGAGGCGCATTTGAATATCAAGGGCAAAAATGTTCTGCTGCTTCAAGAGCATATATTCCGAAATCAAAATGGGATGATGTGAAAACATTCTTAGAAGCTGATTTGAAATCAATGAAAATGGGAAGTCCTGATGATACCTCAAATTTCATCAACGCAGTTATCGATAATAGAGCTTTTGATAAATTATCTAATTTTATTGACGATGCAAAAAGAGATGATGATGCCGAAGTGATCATGGGTGGTAACTATGATAATTCTAAAGGTTATTTTATTGAACCCACAGTAATTTTGGCAAAAAAATCGGATTATAAAACGATGTGTACTGAATTATTCGGACCTGTTTTAACGGTTTTTGTTTATGAAGATAATGAGTGGCAAGATTGTTTAACATTGGTTAATGAAACTTCTCCGTATGCTTTGACAGGAGCTATTTATAGTGCCGATCGATATATCATAGATATTGCAACTGATGCTTTAGAAGATGCTGCCGGTAATTTTTATATCAATGACAAACCGACGGGAGCTGTAGTTGGGCAACAACCATTTGGTGGTGCTAGAGGATCAGGTACAAATGACAAAGCTGGATCAGTTTGGAACTTATTACGCTGGGTCTCTAACCGCACTATCAAAGAAACATTTGTACCTCCAACTGATTATAGATATCCGTTTTTGGAAAAATAAAACATTGACAAAATTTACTATTCTGTCATTCTGAGCTAAGCGAAGAGTCCATTTAATTACTAAAAAGATTCTTATACATTATAATGCTCTTTCAGAATGGCAGTTTTATTTTAACCTCCCTGCAACTTATCAGCACCATCTAATAAACCAACCAGTTCCTGAGGGCTGTGTATTAAAATTGGGATATGTTGCGGACAGATATAAAATTCACTTTCTTGATAATAAAATTTTGTTACTGGGGTTTCACTCGATGATTTTTTACAAACCAAACATTCTTTTATAGTATTCATAATTTTCTATTTTAACGACAAATTTATTGTAAGAAAATAAACTAAAACCTAATATTTATCAGTCTGCTATAATTTAAGTTTAAAACCACTCATACTTCATAGTCATCATTCAAATCGATTATAGTAAAGACTTATTGAAAGTTAAATCACTCATTCAAAATCAATTAAATAACTATAAAAAATGGCAACTATTGATCTCTGTTTTTAAAAAATGAAGAACTTTACTTATCTTTCAAAAATTAATTAGAATAACGGCTAAAATTATATGATAGATTTAATAGAACGAGCAATTAATTTTGAAGAAAGAATTGCCGTTAAAAGTAATAATACTAAGTATACATATAAACAACTTCTCACTATTTCTGAAAATATAGCCCTAACATTGTTACATGGTAAAAAAGACTTGAATGAGGAACGAATAGCTTTTCTTGTACCATCTAGTTTTGATTATGTTAGTATTCAATGGGGGATATGGCGTGCTGGTGGCATTGCGGTTCCGCTTTGTGAAAAACACCCATTATCTTCAATAAAATATGTTATTGATGATACTAAAGCAAGTACTATTATTTATTCAAAAGAATTTGAAAGCTTACTGAATCCATTACGTACAGATGACATCCAATTTATTTCGTCAGAAACATTTAATCAACAACAAGGAATACTTCCTAATATTGATCCTGCAAGAAGGGCGATGATTCTATATACCAGCGGTACTACAGGCTCTCCTAAAGGAGTAGTAACTACACATATAAATATTGAATCTCAAATTACGGCGTTAACAACCTCGTGGGAATGGAATAAAAATGATCATATTCTAAATGTACTCCCTATGCATCATGTTCACGGAATTATAAATATTCTAAGTTGTGCTTTATGGAGTGGTGCTTGTTGCGAATTTCTCCCAAAATTCAATACCAATGCTATTTTTGATATATTTTGTAAAAACGAAGTAAACTTATTTATGGCAGTACCAACCATTTATTATAAATTAATAACTCAATGGACAGAACTTCCCCAGGTAGAACAAGAAGAAATTTCTAAACATTTAGCTAATTTCCGACTTATGGTTTCAGGCTCAGCTGCATTGCCTATTAGTGTTCTTGAACAATGGAAACAAATTAGTGGTCATACATTATTGGAACGTTACGGTATGACAGAAATGGGAATGGCCATTAGCAACCCATATCGTGGTGAACGAAAACCTGGACATATCGGACAGGCCTTACACGGAGTTAATATCAGACTCGCAGATGAAAACAACCAGTTACTTGCTGAAGGATCTCAAGGTGAAATTCAAATAAAAGGCCCCAATATATTTAAAGAATATTGGAATAAACCTAAAGAAACAGCTGAATCTTTTGATGATGATGGATGGTTTAAAACCGGAGACATTGCGGTTTATGAAAACGGTTATTATAAAATATTAGGAAGAAATTCTGTTGACATAATTAAATCTGGAGGTTATAAAATTTCAGCTTTAGAAATTGAAGAAGTATTACGCTCTCATCCAAAAATTAAGGATTGTGGAGTTGTTGGAATTCCAGATTTAGAATGGGGTGAAATAATAGGTGCAAGCCTAATCTTAACAACGAACGATTTTAATCTAGAGTTGTTAAAGGCTTGGATCAAAGAAAAATTACCCGGTTATAAAACGCCAAAGAAATACATTATTCAAGATGATTTACCTAGAAACGTAATGGGTAAGGTTACAAAGAATGAACTAAAAAAATTATTTACAACTATTTAAGATAATATTTATGAAAATTTATGGGGTAGCACTATTGGCTGGTTGTTTTCTCATCGGAAAATTGATGGGAAATATTCTCGGGTATATTATTAACATAAAGAATGATATTGGAGGCGTCGGTTTTGCCATGATATTGCTGATGTTATCAAGCTTATATATGAGAAAAAAAGGATGGTTGGTACCAGAAACTGAGAAAGGTATATGGTTTTGGAGTTCAATGTACATTCCTATAATTGTAGCGATGGCCGCCACATTAAATGTAAAATCAGCTATTTCTGGAGGGGCTGTTGCTATTTTTGCAGGAATTTGTGTAACCCTGATTTGTTTTATGCTTGTACCACTAATTTCAAAAATTGGAAAAAAGCAGGAACTAGAAACACCTAATTAGAAAAATGGATATAATTGAAAAAATTATAGATAAAAATGGATTGGTTTTCGCTTTTCTTCTCGTAGGCCTAATAATGCTATTTTCATTTTGGATATCAAAAAAAATTACTCGAAATAAAATTCCCGGAGTTGCAATTGCTATACTTATTGGATTAGGATTAGCATTTCTGGGTGGTAAAAAAGGTATCGCAGACATTCCTTTATTTGCCGGAATGGCCTTACTTGGAGGATCCATGTTAAGAGATTTTTCAGTAGTATCAACTGCTATGGGAGCAGATCTTGACAAAATTAAGCATGCCGGACTGGCAGGAATCGTCTCGTTATTTGTTGGTATTTTGGTGTCATTTTTTATAGGAGTAATGGTGGCAGTATTTATGGGCTATACAGATGCAGAAAGTTTAGCGACCATTGGTGCAGGCGCTTGTACTTATATCGTAGGTCCCGTGACTGGGACAGCATTAGGAGCAAGTTCAGAAGTTATAGCTATTAGTGTAGCTACCGGTGTTTTTAAAACGATTCTGGTTACTATTGGTACTCCGCTAATTGCAAAAAAAATTCATCTAGACAACCCACATTCTGCAGTGGTCTTTGGAGGGCTATTAGGTACAACTAGCGGTGTGGCTGCAGGTTTAGCCGCTACTGACCCGAAATTAGT
>Ga0209633_10003120_pt1 | contig 15427 bp, 13 predicted proteins | sample Cruoilmetagenom1_FD_187290 | JGI IMG/M metagenome (GOLD analysis project Ga0209633, IMG submission 187290) | Oil polluted marine microbial communities from Coal Oil Point, Santa Barbara, California, USA - Sample 1 (SPAdes) (version 2) | ecosystem: Environmental > Aquatic > Marine > Oil seeps ... | reverse complement strand
CGACTTGGCTATATCCAGACCAATTGTTGTAATCTCTTGCATGGATGGCTCCTCTCGATTGTGATCGCTTCAACAGCAACCACACCGTGGCACTCAGATGCCCGTGGAGGAGCCGTCCACAGCATCAAATGCGGACATGGCAGTTTTGGTGCTTGATGCGGCTGTCGTTCGTCAGCCTTCCATTTTGTCGTCACGTGTTCGGATAAGGGAGAAAGTCGACCCCCGACACCGCCAAAAAATCCCACAAGGCTTGCGATGCCGGCATCAGTTGCTTGTCGCCGCGCCGAACCACAAACCACTGGCGCACAGCCGGCAGACCTTCGACGTCGAGGATGGCGAGGCGACCATCGTTCACTTCAGCCGCTACCGTATGCACCGAAATAAGGGCAATTCCCAATCCCGCCATGACCGCCTGCTTGATCGTCTCGTTGGAGCCAATCTCCATGCCGATATTCGCGCTCAGACCGATCTCGGCAAAAAGACGCTGCATCAGCATGCGTGTGCCTGATCCCTCTTCCCGCAGCAGGAAGGTCTCCTGGGCGAGCTCGCTGATGGTAATTTTCCGCTTGCCGGCCATGTGATGGTCCGGAGGGGCAACAATGTAGTGGGGATGATCGCCAATCACCTCCTGATCCACCCCGAAGGATTGCGGCGGGCGTCCCATCACCGCGAAGTCGAGTTCATGATCGCGCAGCGCCTCTATGGTTTCACTGCGGTTGCCCACCGCCAGACGAATTTCAACGTCCGGGTGCGCATGTGAAAAGGCCGCCAACGCGCGAGGGGCAAAATACTTGGCCGTACTCACCACGCCTACGGTCACGCGGCCGCCACTCGCCCCCTCGAGCATCTGCAGAGCTTCTCCGCAAGCCTCGAGCGCTGCTTCACATCTGCGGGCGGTATCGAGCACAATCTGGCCCGCGTCAGTTGGTCGCAAACCTGATTCTGTTCTCTCAAGAAGAGGCAACCCGGCGGCTTCCTCAAGCAGGTTCATCTGCATGGTAACGGCAGGAGGCGTCAAGCTAAGTGACTGGGCCGCTGCGGAAAATGTTCCTTCACGGGTGGTGGCCACCAGTGCACGGAGCTGCTTGAGGGTCACACGTGAAATTGGGTGTTTAAGTTTTCCTTTCATGTGAGCCAAATTAATTCAAATTTACTTTTCTTTCCAGTCAGAAGCAATTCTCCACCTGCGTCACAAGCACGCCGCCGCGAACAGTCGGCGATGCAAGGGAGGGGCGGTCAATGGCCGTATTACTGACACTCAATCGCTATCTGGACGACTGGGCAATCAACGAGGAACGCACGCCTGTCGCGGCAACATTGCGAGCACTCGCCGGCGCCGGAAAGGTGATTTCCGGACTGGTCGCGCAGGGGCCGCTGGCAGGCGCTGTTGGGGCGGTCGTTGGCTCCAATAGTGATGGCGATGCGCAAAAGGAACTGGATCGTCTCACCAATATCCAGGTGATCGAGGCGCTGAAGGCAGCACCCGTCGCAACCATTGCATCAGAAGAGCTGGTTGACGTGATGGAAACGGACAAGACCGACGCACCCTTGAGCGTCGCCATCGATCCGCTCGACGGCTCGTCAAATATCGATACCAACGTCTCGATTGGCACCATCTTTTCAATCCTGCCACGCTGCAAGACAAAGGATCGGGCGCCCGACGCGGACTTTATGCAGCCTGGGACCGAACAACTCGCTGCCGGCTATATTCTGTACGGCCCGCACACTGCATTGGTGCTCACCGTTGGCGACGGCACGCACATCTTCACCCTCGACACGAGCGACGGTGACTACAAGCTGACTGATGAGAACATACAGGTCCCCGCTGAGACCCGCGAGTTTGCAATCAATGCCTCCAATTACCGCCACTGGGACGAGACGGTCCGGCGTTATATCGATGACTGTCTCCAGGGTGAGGACGGGCCCAGGAAGAAGAATTTCAATACACGCTGGATCGCGTCGATGGTCGCCGAATGCCACCGCATCCTGATGCGCGGCGGCATTTATCTCTATCCGGGCGATGCACGCCGAGGCTATGGCGACGGGCGGCTGAGGCTGATCTATGAGGCCAACCCGATTGCATATCTCATGGAACAGGCGGGCGCCGCCACAAGCACGGGGCTCATGCGCATGCTTGAGGTCGTTCCCACACACATTCACCAGCGCGTACCACTGATTTTCGGCTCAAGCGAAGAGGTGGAAATGCTCGAGCGCTACGCCAGTGAGACGGGGCCGTCCCATCAGCAATCTCCGCTGTTTGGACAGCGTGGTCTGTTCCGGACCTAGTGGCAGCGCTCATATGTCCATCGAACATCCCATCATATCGGTCACCGGCTCCTCAGGTGCAGGCACCTCGTCGGTGAAGCACACCTTCGAACGCATATTCCGCCGGGAAAACGTCGCGGCTGCCTCCATCGACGGCGATGCGTTTCACCGCTTTGACAGGGCGGAAATGAAGACCGAGATGCGGCACCAGGCCAAGGTGGGAAACAATCACTTCAGCCATTTTGGCCCTGAAGCCAACCTGCTTGAAGAGCTTGAGGCCGTTTTCAAGCAATATGGCGAGAGCGGCAGCGGCAAAACACGCTGCTACGTCCACGACCATGAGGAGGAACAGGTTTGCAGGTGCCCACCCGGAACCTTCACGCCGTGGACGGATTTCCCGAAAGATACCGACCTGCTTTTTTATGAGGGACTGCACGGGGCGATCGTTACCGACAAGATCAATGTCGCAAAACATGCGGATTTGAAGATTGGGGTCGTCCCCGTCATCAACCTTGAGTGGATCCAGAAGATTCACCGCGACAAGGAATCCCGCGGCTACTCGACCGATGCCGTGATGGACACGATGCTTCGGCGCATGCCTGACTATGTGCATTACATCTGTCCGCAGTTCACCGAGACAGACATCAATTTTCAGCGCGTTCCGACTGTCGATACGTCCAACCCGTTTATCGCACGCTGGATACCGACGGCTGACGAATCCATGGTGGTGATCCGCTTCAGAGATCCGAGCGGCATCGACTTCCCCTACCTGATCTCAATGATCCACGACAGCTTCATGTCGCGCGCCAACTCGATCGTCATTCCGGGCGGGAAGCTCGACATCGCCATGCAGCTGATTCTGACGCCAATGATCCTGAAACTGGTGAAAAACAAACGCCGCGCAGGCGGACAGAGGAAGGGGTAACCGATCGATGAGCGAAGCTGTCGTCATAGAAGATCTTGCCCCCGCACCGATCGCGGTCCGGGATATGGCAAACGCGATCCGTGCCCTATCGATGGACGCGGTACAACAGGCCAATTCCGGACATCCCGGAATGCCCATGGGGATGGCGGATGTTGCGAGCGTTCTTTTCACGCGGTTCCTGAAGTTTGATGCGTCCGCTCCGGATTGGCCGGATCGAGACCGGTTCGTGCTGTCGGCGGGTCACGGCTCGATGCTGCTCTATTCGCTCCTGTATCTCACCGGATATCCGGGCGTGGACATCGAGAGTTTGAAACACTTCCGGCAGCTTGGTTCGAAAACACCAGGGCATCCCGAGTACGGCCATACGCCCGGTGTGGAGACGACGACGGGTCCGCTGGGCCAAGGCTTTACCTCGGCGCTCGGCATGGCTCTCGCCGAGCGGCTGATGAACGCACGGTACGGCGACGATATCGTCGATCACTACACCTATACAATCTGCGGCGACGGCTGCCTGATGGAGGGAATCTCCCATGAGGCGATCTCGCTTGCCGGGCATCTGAAACTGGGCAAGTTCATCGCCTTGTGGGACGACAACAACATCTCAATCGACGGCCCGCTTGACCTTACCTGTTCTGACGATCAACTGGCGCGCTTTGCGGCGTCAGGCTGGGAGACATTTTCAGTCGACGGCCACAATGTCAAAGCAGTTACAGCGGCCATCGAAGCCGCACGGTCGTCCGACAAGCCATCCCTTATCGCCTGCCAGACCATCATCGGTTGCGGGGCGCCAAACAAACAAGGGACCGCGGCAACTCACGGTGCGCCGCTCGGCGACGATGAGATTGCCGCCACGCGCGAATTGATCGGCTGGCCGCATGCGCCGTTCGAGGTTCCGGATCATATTCTGAGCGCGTGGCGCGCGGCAGGCGGTCGTGGTGCAACGGAACGTGAGGCCTGGGAGACCCGCGCGCAGACATTGGAGCCACGTGAGCGTGCCCGGTTGAACGATCCGATAGATGACGAGACACGAACCGAAATTGTTGCCGCTGTGCGCAAGATTAAATCAGAATTTTGCCGAGACGCTGCATCGCTTGCCACCCGTGTTTCCTCCCAAAAGGTGCTGGAGAAGCTGGTTCCAGTGGTTCCGGGAATTGTCGGCGGATCGGCGGATTTGACCGGGTCGGTGGGCACGCTAACCAGCCATCACAGCGATCTCACGCCAAACGACTTCTCCGGCACATACATCCGTTATGGCGTGCGCGAGCATGGCATGGCGGCAGCCATGAACGGTATGGCGCTCCATGGAGGCATCGTACCCTATGGCGGGACTTTTCTTGTTTTCTCCGATTATTGCCGACCCTCCATCCGCCTCTCGGCATTGATGGAACAACGGGTGATCTACATCATGACCCATGACTCCATCGGGCTAGGCGAGGATGGGCCCACCCATCAGCCGGTTGAACATCTCGCAAGCTTGCGCGCGTTGCCAAACCTGAATGTGTTCCGGCCTGCTGACGGGGTGGAATGTGCCGAATGCTGGGAAATCGCACTTACGTCCGAGAAAACGCCATCGATTTTGTCGCTGACGCGGCAGGCGGTGCCTAGCCTGCGCACGTTGGACACCAAAGATAATCTCTCCGCTCTGGGTGGCTATGTAATACGTGAGGCAGAAGGGACGCGGGACGTCACGCTGCTGGCCACGGGTTCTGAAGTGGAGATTGCCATTCTGGCGGCTGACGCACTGGCACAAGGCAACGTCAATGCCGCTGTTGTCTCGATGCCGTGCTGGGAAGTGTTTGAAGCTCAGGATGAGAGCTATCGCTCAGAAGTCCTGGGTGCTGTCCCCCGCATCGGCGTGGAGGCTGCCACAAGCTTCGGCTGGGAAAGATGGCTTGGGGAAAGCGGCCGCTTCATTGGCATGACAAGCTTTGGCGCTTCCGCGCCTGCAGATCAACTTTATGAGCATTTCGGTATCACCGCTGAAGGCGTTGCCGGTGCAGCACACGAACTCATCAAGGAGCGGCAGTTGTGATGGGTATCAATCTGGACGCACTTCGCACCATTGACGACGCCGATGTCGCAGGCAAGCGCATCTTGCTGCGTGTTGATCTCAATGTTCCTGTCAATGGCGCGGCAATAACCGATGAAACGCGGATGATGCGTGTGCTCCCGACCATCCTCGCACTCTGTGAACGCGGCGCAAGCGTGATTCTCCTGTCCCATTTCGGACGGCCAAACGGCAAACGCGTGAACACCTTGTCGTTGAAGCCGGTGGCAGATGCACTGCGCGCGATGTTGCACGGCACAGTCGTGAGATTCGTAGACGAGTGCGCGGGGCTTCGAGCAGAGGCATTTGTGAATGAGCTCGCCGCCGGTCAGGTCGCCGTCCTGGAGAATCTTCGCTTCCACCCTGGTGAAGAAGAAAATTGCAGTTCTTTTGCAAGGGCGTTGAGCACAATGGGAGACGTCTTTGTTAACGAAGCTTTCTCGACAGCCCACCGAGCGCATGCCTCTACAGACGCAATCACACGGCAGCTGCCCTCTTTCGCAGGCCCTTCACTGATGGCGGAAATCGATGCGCTGCGCGCGGCACTCCACCGACCGGACAGGCCGGTCGCCGCAGTCGTCGGCGGGGCAAAGATTTCAACCAAGATTCCGGTGCTCAGCAACCTTGCCACCAGGGTGGACACCATGATTATCGCCGGCGCCATGGCCAACACGTTTCTCTACGCGATGGGACACGACGTCGGGGCCTCGCTTTGCGAGCCCGAACTGGCATCTGTCGCCAATGAGATTCTGGCTGAAGCGAAAACGCAGAATTGCGAAATCCTCTTACCGCACGACGTCATCGTTGCCGAAGAATTCTGCGCAAATGCTTCAACCAAATTGTGCGACGTAAATGAGGTCTGCAGAGAAGACATGATTCTTGATGTCGGCCCTTCGACACTCACTGACTTCAAGCTTCTTCTGGCGCGCTGCAGCACTCTGCTCTGGAACGGCCCGCTGGGGGCTTTCGAGGTTGAGCCATTCGGCCATGGAACGTTTGAGCTGGCAAGAGCGGCGGCCCGGCTCACGCGGCAAGGTACCCTGACAACCGTTGCTGGAGGAGGCGACACCGTGGCGGCGCTGAACGCGGCGGGCGTGACCAAAGATTTCACCTATGTCTCGACCGCAGGCGGCGCTTTTCTTGAATGGCTTGAGGGCAAGGAGTTGCCCGGAGTCGCCGCACTGGCGCGGCAGAATGTCGATCAACTGGCAAGGAGCGCATGATGGCTCGGATAACTCTGAGGCAATTGCTGGATCACGCGGCCGAGCAGGGCTATGGCGTGCCGGCTTTCAACATCAACAATATGGAGCAGGTGCTCGCGATCATGAACGCGGCACACGCGGTGGACGCGCCAGTGATCCTTCAGGCCAGCCGCGGTGCACGGGCATACGCAGGCGATGTCATGCTTGAAGCCATGGTGGACGCGGCGGAGAAACTCTACCCGCAAATCCCGATCTGCCTGCACCAGGATCACGGCAACAACGAAGCGACGTGCCTCTCCGCGATCCAGCACGGCTTCACTTCGGTGATGATGGACGGCTCGCTCGAGGAGGACGCCAAGACGCCGGCCTCGTACGACTACAATAGTAAGATCACCAAGCGCGTGACCGAGATGGCGCATCATGTGGGCGTGTCAGTCGAAGGTGAGCTCGGATGCCTTGGCTCATTGGAAACGGGTGAAGGAGAAGCTGAAGACGGGCATGGCTTTGAGGGCAAGCTCGACAAAGAAATGCTCCTCACTGACCCCGACCAAGCGGCGGAGTTTGTCGCTGAGACAAAGGTCGATGCGCTGGCGGTCGCAATCGGTACCTCACATGGCGCTTACAAATTCACGCGCAAACCAACTGGCGACATTCTGGCAATGGATGTCGTGGAAGCAATCAATCGGCGCCTGCCTTCCATTCACCTGGTAATGCACGGTTCTTCTTCGGTGCCGCAGGAGCTGCAGGACATTTTCAACGAATTCGGCGGCGAAATGCCACAAACCTATGGCGTGCCGGTGGAGGAGATCGAGCGCGGTATCCAGTCCGGCGTTCGCAAGGTGAATATTGACACCGACTGCCGCCTCGCCATGACCGCGCAGTTTCGCAAGATCGCGCAGGTGATGGGATCAGAGTTCGACCCCCGCAAATTCCTGCAACCAGCCATCAATGCCATGGAAGCGCTTTGCCGGAATCGTTTTGAACGGTTTGGAACTGCCGGCAATGCTTCAAAAATCGCCACGATTTCGCTCGCCGATATGGCGAACCGATATGCCTCAGGCGTGCTCGACCCGCAGATTGCGAGCGCCAAGGCCGCTTAACCCATCAGACAGAGACCAGGAGTTTACAATGGCTAAAAAACCGAACACACCAGGCAAATTTGAAGCCGGCGTGAAGGACTATCGGGAGACCTACTGGGAACCCGACTATGAACCCAAACCAAGCGATCTGCTCGCCTGCTTCAAGATAACGCCGCAGCCGGGCCTCCCCAGGGAAGAGGTTGCCGCTGCTGTCGCTGCGGAATCCTCCACCGGCACCTGGACGACAGTGTGGACCGACCTGCTGACCGATCTGGACTATTACAAAGGCCGTGCCTATCAGATCGAAGACGTGCCGGGTGACGATGAAAGCTACTACGCCTTTGTCGCCTATCCGATCGATCTGTTTGAGGAGGGATCGATAGTCAATGTGCTGACCTCGCTTGTGGGCAATGTGTTTGGCTTCAAAGCTCTGCGTGCGCTGCGACTGGAGGACATTCGTTTTCCCCTTCACTATGTGCTGACCTGTGGCGGCCCGCCGAACGGCATCACCGTAGAGCGCGATAAGCTCAACAAGTATGGCCGCCCGCTCCTGGGATGTACTATCAAGCCGAAGCTCGGCCTGTCGGCGAAGAATTACGGGCGCGCCGTCTATGAGTGCCTTCGTGGCGGTCTCGATTTCACCAAGGACGATGAAAACATCAACTCGCAGCCTTTCATGCGCTGGCGCAACCGATTTGAAAACGTGATTGAAGCGGTTGATCAGGCTGAAGCCGAGACCGGCGAGCGCAAGGGGCATTACCTGAATGTCACGGCCCCAACTGTTGAGGAAATGTTCAAACGGGCCGAGTTTGCCAAGGAACTGGGTAGCCGGATCATCATGCATGATTACCTCACGGCCGGGTTCTGCGCGAACACGTCCCTTGCCAACTGGTGCCGCGACAACGGCATGCTGCTGCATATCCACCGGGCGATGCATGCCGTCCTCGACCGGCACCCCAAGCACGGCATTCACTTCCGGGTGCTCACGAAATGCCTGCGCCTCTCAGGCGGCGACCATCTTCACTCGGGCACCGTGGTCGGTAAGCTCGAGGGTGACCGGGAGGCAACCTTGGGCTGGATCGATCTGATGCGTGAAAGCTTCATTCCGGAAAACCGCGCGCGCGGCATCTTCTTCGATCAAGAATTCGGCACCATGCCAGCTGTCATGCCGGTCGCATCCGGCGGCATCCACGTTTGGCATATGCCGGCGCTCGTCGGGATCTTCGGCGATGATGCCTGCTTTCAGTTCGGTGGCGGCACGCTGGGTCATCCATGGGGCAATGCCGCGGGCGCCGCGGCGAACCGTGTGGCGGTCGAGGCGTGTGTCCAGGCACGCAATGAGGGTGTGGAAGTTGAAAAGAACGGCCGCGAGGTTTTGGCGAATGCCGCCAAACACAGCCCTGAACTCGCAATAGCCATGGAAACCTGGAAAGAGATTAGATTCGAGTTCGATACGGTCGACAAGCTCGACGTTGCAAGCTGAGCCTGCCTCGATTCGGACATCTACGGAGAATGAAACAATGGAAATGCAGGACTATCGCTCTCTGCTCAATGATCCCGAGAGCCGCAAATTTGAGACTTTTTCATACCTCGTCGAAATGGACGCAAACGCGCTCCGCAAACAGATACAGGGAATGCTCGACAAGGGCTGGGAAGTTGCCATCGAGCATGTCGAACCTGAACGCAGCCACGTGACGTACTGGTATATGTGGAAGCTGCCGTTCTTCGGCGAATGGAATCTCGACACGATCATGAAAGAGATTACCGCCTGCCGGAACGCCTATGAGGGCCACCATGTGAAGGTGATCGGATATGATGGCAAACGGCAAACACAGGGGTTGGCGATGGTCGTCCACCGGTCATGACACCGGCAGATCTGCCACAATATCATTGCGATATCGATCCCCCTCGTCGATAACGCCTAACTGGAGGGAAAACTTGCAGGAGTTTGTATGTCCGCTCCGGGTCAGGAGCGGACATCGGCAAGTTCGCTGGCCGTATGACCCTGTCACAGACGTTTTTCATAGCGCCACAATTCGATTGGAAATCCCTCCCCGAGAGTCTCGACCTGATCAACCATCGTTCCGACTTGGCTCCAACCATTCTTACTGTAGAAATGGGCGGCGCGATTGTTCCCAATCACACAGGTGAGCCATGAGATTTCTGCACCTCGTCTGCGCAGTCTAGTTTCCGCATCAGATAACAAATGGGCCGCTACTCCGCTGCCACGAGCATTTGCGGAAACGAATAATTGATAGACCTCGTCACCCTTCGTCGAGCAAAAGGCGACAGGTGCCCCTACTACCCCAACGACACGCGTTTCCAAATAGATACGCTGCAAACGTGTCGCGAAACTTTCTAAGGTGCGTTGTTCAGAAAGCGCGGTTGGAACCAGGGCGCCATGAGCTTCATGCCAGCCTGCGTACCAAAGTCGTGTAAGTGGTTCCAAATCATCCGAGACCGGGTCCCGCAGTTCAATCATCTTTCGTTACCATGATGCACGATGGTTACTGGATTTCCACTATACGGGAGCGGTCTCGGAGCGTCCGCCAAGTGCCAGAAGCAGACACTCCAAGCAGGCTTTCTGTCAGAGGATTCATTGGGACACGGCAATACGCGTTAACTCGACAATCGCGCGCCGGCTGCCAGAGCCGATGTCGCCGTCGATCTTACCCTGGTAGACACCCGCCTCGAGAAGGCGTTTCTGGAACTCCCTGCGGAACGTCTCGGTCCATTTCCACGGCGTATGCATCACGCTCTCAGCCGCCTGAAAACTCTTTTCGCGGATCGCAAGGACCATCCAATCCGCCGCCATGCCGGGATTGGCTGTAACACCGAGCCCCTTGTCATATATGTAGCTCAGGCCAAACATAGCCTCAGCCTCTCCCGCATTCGCCGCTTTCTCGTACCATTGTTTCGCCTTTAAAGGATCAGGCGGGCTGCCGTTGCCGAGAAGATGGTGAGTCCCGACCTGGTACATCGCGACAGGAGAGCCCGCCTCGGCGGCCTGCCTGGCCCACTCAAGGCCCCGTGCCGGATCCTGCGCGAGGCCCATGCCTGCGGTATATATCTGCGCAAGCTTGATCATTGCCGGTGTAAACCCCTTTTCCGCCGACTTGCGGTACCAATGCGCGGCCTCGACAAAGTCCTGACGCGTGCCTGCGCCCGCGAAATACATCTGAGCCAGATCATATGCAGTGGCCCCATTGTCATCAGCCTTGTCCGCGGCCTTTTTGGCCCACTCGAAAGATTTGGCTTCATCCTTCGGAACGCCGCGCCCCTGTTCGTAGAGGCGGGCCAGCATGGACATCGCTACAGCATTGCCCTTGTCGGCCGCCTTCCCAAACCATTCGAACGCTTTCGCGTCGTCCTTGCGTTTCGTCAGGTAAATGAAGCCGAGCGAGGTCATCGCTCCGGCGTCACCCGATTTGGCGGCCTTCTCATACCAAATGATGGCCTCGTCCTGACGTCTGGGCACCCTGTCGGACGAGTCCGCCTTGCCATTGTGGTAGAGCGCGAGCAAACGCATGGCCCGCGTGTCACCACCATCGGCCTGTTTCTTGATGCCCGTCATTTGTTCGGCCGTGAGTTTAAGCGCGGGATCCCCGGCCTTGGTTGTGCCGGCCTTTGCGGGGGGTGTTGGGGCTGTGGCCGTGGCCGCTGAAGATGGCGCAGCAGTTGCCGCTGCGGGCGTGCCGGAAGCCGTGGTCACGATGGCCGTATAGCCCGCTTTCGGCGTGGCGCTGGCCTGGCCGACGGGTGCGGCCAAGATGAAACCGTTGCCGACGCTTTTGACGCTCCAGCGGCTCTTGATCTCGACGGGTCCGACGCCCGGCACCACGGTTTCCAGCCGCACGGCGTCGCCAAGCTTCACAGATGAGCCTTGAGGGAGATCGATACGAACCTGACCGTTTGCGTCCACCGACGATACCGTGCCGCGCAAGTCGGCGGCGTGCGCAACACCGGTGGTGGCTCCGGCGGCGAGCATGGTCAGCAGTGAAACAAGCCGTACAGCCTTGTGGAGTGATTTCATTTTCTTATCTCGCAGTTGTCGTTGTCATCGGTTCGACGCGATCATTGGCCCGCATCCACAAGGCCGGTTGCAAAGCAGGCGGCGTAAGCGGTCGTTTGTCTTGCTGCGGCTATCGCGCAGTCGTGAACCGGCTCCAGATCAGAGATCGTTTCGTAGCGGACATACGACCCGATCAGATAACGCATGTCGTGATCCTCATAATGCCCGAGGCGGCCGATCTGGCCGGCGAGATCCGGTTCGACCTGCAGGATTGCGTCCCGCAGGCTCTCACCCTCGATGAAATTGTCGGGGAGCTGGTCGAATGGTCCGTCAAAATAGGTGTTGAGCCGTTCCTGTTCGCCGTGGACACCGATCAGGATTTTCCGTTTCACGCGGTGGTCCGCGTAGAAAGCGAAACCGGTGCGCATGCCCACATGGATGCGATCCGACAGGCTGGTTGGCGCGAGGCGGTCCGCCGTCGACGCCGCCTCGTCAAGGACGTAGTGGAAGACCTTTGCGCTCTGATCGAAAATCAGGAAGAAGCGCACGCCCGACTCATCGAAAACGGGACCGAGATAGTGCTCGCTCGCGAGCATTGCTTTTGCGGGCGGCGTGACGCGCGAGAGGTCGTTCAAAGCGAAGACGACCGACGCCACACCGTTCGTCACGCGGTACGCGAGGGGCGAGAGCCTCTTCACCTGAACGCCGTCCCGAGCGTCGAGCGCCAGATGGGTCACGGCGCTTGTTCCCATCCAGGGTGTCTGCTTGCGAAAATAGGCGAAATGCAGCTTGCCCTGGTCACGGTCGCGCGCGTCGAGCCGCAGGTTGCCGGCATAGGCCACACCACCATAAATAAAGCTGAAATAGTAGTAATTCTCTGTGGGGTAGACCTTCACTCGCGGGGGAAGGCTCTCCAGGACATAGGAAAACACGGCTTTCGGATCGGAAATCCTCAAGCTGTCCGCGGGTTTGAGCGTTTCGGCGATGGTGTCTTCATTCGTTGCGAGGTGCGGAAGCAGGCCGTGAAAACGCGTCTGCGATGCCACATCCGATGGCCCCCCAAAGACTGCGGTCGAGAGGCACACCATGAAAGCGCCTGTCAAAGCGGTTTTCAGAAGATGCTGGTTATGGGTTGAGGTCATCGCTGCTTGTCGCGTTCAGATCATCGCGTTTAAGTTGAAATCATGCCGCTCTACGGGATGGGGCACCGTCCGCCGGGACACCTTGACGGCTTCTTGGTGCCCCGATTGGGTCGCTTCGTGCCCCGGCTTCCACCCCGCGAGCCCTTCTTGGTGCCCCGGCTGATGCCCTGAATTACCAGCCCGCCAATGACGGCCAGCGCTTGCGTTTGTGATGGGGTGTGCCCCTGCTGCGGCCTGCGAGTTGTTCTGACCGTATTTCTGCGTGTGCGGCGCGTTGAGCCTTCGACAGAGTGCCTGGGCTTTTTGACAGTTGCTGTAGGTGGTTTTCTTTGACCGCCTTCCGTGGCCTTGTCGTCGCGAGGTTCCGGCACACCGCCGCTTAGAACAAGTGTTGTCAGAGTTTCTGTGAGCGCATTTACGTATATCCTCTTGTTCGCGTCGCAAAGAAGTTTAGTATTGGAAAATATATGAGCAGCATATTTCACAAAACCTAAATCATCGGCTATCTTATCTCTAATTCTAACGCAAGAAACATTTTCATCTGTGTGATCCTTGCAGTGACTTCTGTATAAAGCTTTCTTTTCTTCATGTTGTTGCTTCAATTTTTGCAACGCTCTAACGTTGGCTTTGTGCAACGAACACGCGCCTTGATAGTTGCTCCACGCCTCCTTCATGTCGTGACCGGCGAGCGCGTCGCTGCACGTACCAAACGACAACAACAGCGCTGCCAGTGCGGCAAAAACCATGCGCCTGGGAAATCGTCGGGCCATCGTGTCTCACCGTCATTATTGCTGTTCTTGGCCGCGTCTTTGCGCAGCATTCGGTTAAATTCTAGTCGATTTCAAGCGTCGCCATTTTGACCTCTGTCAAACCGGTGTTCGGTTTGGGCCGGCCGCGATGAGCGGTGCAGCATTGATCTGGAACAAGGCGCAAATCTGCCGATTCTGCTAGATCTCTCCCGTGGGTTGGGGAAGCGCTGCCGACAAAGAGTTTAGGAGGCTCGATATGCCGCGCAGCGTAGCAATTCTGACTTTCGCCGCAGTCATCACGTTGTTTGCGAGTGACGCCGGCGCACAGCCCCAGATGCCGGGTCTCAGCGCCGGGACCGCGAGCGCACCAACGGCCCCCGCCCCGGGTGCGGCGCCCGCGCCGTCACAAGGTGCGACGGCAATGGAGCACTGGGCCTCGATCCGCGACAGCAACGATGCGCAGCTTTATGAAGGCTTTCTGCGGCTCTATCCCAACCACCCGCTGGCATCGCTGGCGCAAACCAAACTCGACACACTGCGCGGTCAGGGTCGCGGAAGCCAAGCTGTCTCCACTCAGCAAGGGCGCTCTGTAGCCGCGCAGCCCACCGGGGCGCCGCAGAGCATTTTCACCCCGCCACCCGGCCAGTCCCAGGCAGCCTCGCCGCAGACGGATGGGCCGCAGAATGTTTTCGGAGGGCCGACGGGACAGCCCCCGGTGGCGGGACCGCAGCTGGCCGCCGACCTTCAGTCCGCCCTGAAGAACCACAATTGTTACACTGGCGCCATCGACGGCGACTGGGGAAGAGGCTCACGGGCGGCGCTGCAGCGCTTTAATGCGATGGCGGGGACCACACTTGCCGCGGATGCGCCGACCCAGGAAGCGCTGTTGGTCATCTCGAGCTGGAGAGGCGGCAGTTGCAAGGCCGTGGCCGCGCGCAAGACGCGCAAGACCGTTACCAGGAAATCGACCAGGAAGAGAACGACGACCAAGAAGCGATCGACCACGTCCACCAAAAAACGCGCACCGGGCGGCGGCTCGATTGGCATCACCATTGGCGGTGGCGGCATTGGAATTGGATTCTGAGCGCACCACATCGCAATAATTGGCCCTTGCCCTGCTCGGTGCGAGCCCAGCGTTCGCAATCCTGCATTGAGGGTCCGTCTTCGGGTCGGGAGCGGGCGTTCTGGACACCGCCATGCCGGCTTTGTGCCGGAAGCGGACATTAGACGACCTCAAACTCTAGCCACGCCTACAATGTAGTTCTTTCCGTAGGCCTTCGCGCATTTCGGACACGTCGTGTAGAAGAAGTAAACCTCGCCAGACGCGCCCTCCCTTGTGTGGGCGAGGTCTTTCATTTCCTCATACCAGACCTTTGCTTTGCGATAAGGACCCTCGAAGACCTTTGTTATGAAATCACCCGACAAAGTGACGGTATCTTCCCCAGGGACCGGCTTGGAGATCGAAAACAGATGTTCAGCCTGCCAAGCAGAAAGGTCCCTGCTTAACACGATGCAGTTGTCGGGATCATACACATCGGCATCCACAATGTGACTTTGGACCCGACTGAAGACACGACCCATGTTGAGCGGCATGTGCATCAGACTTTTCGTAGTGGCGCGGATGAAGGTCTTGTTGTCAAAGTGTAACTCCTGCCCGTCCCATCCTTCCGGATTGAATTTCGGGCAGCAACCGGTGGTGTTTACGCTATCATCGTAGTGTGGAAGGGCGTTTTTATTCATCTGTACCACCTCCATTTCATTAGCCCGCATCATCGGGCTTTGGCGTTCACATGCATTGAGCTCGATCAATTGTCGGCACTTGAAAAGCGACGTGATCAATGACCTCTCAGGGTCATAAGCGGACTCTAATCGGTACGGCGTGGAACGTCTGCTATGTGCCATGTGTGGACGGCTCCGTGTTGGCAAGGGTTTTTTTGACCGATATCGCACTGCTGGTCGGGGCTGCCATGTGTCCGGTCTGTTTATGCGGCGCTTGGCACGGCCGC
>Ga0209633_10003118_pt1 | contig 15433 bp, 15 predicted proteins | sample Cruoilmetagenom1_FD_187290 | JGI IMG/M metagenome (GOLD analysis project Ga0209633, IMG submission 187290) | Oil polluted marine microbial communities from Coal Oil Point, Santa Barbara, California, USA - Sample 1 (SPAdes) (version 2) | ecosystem: Environmental > Aquatic > Marine > Oil seeps ... | reverse complement strand
TATAACTATATTATTACGCCTTCTAAGCAGACGGTCACAGGTTCGAATCCTGTCGCGATCACGAATGAATCAACAAAAGTTGAAACGAAGCAAGCTTAAAATATAAAGCTTGCTTTTTTATTTTAAGTGAAGCAAATATTTCTTTTGTTGATTCTCAGCACGGAGTGCAAAGGAAATATAATCCTGTCGCGATCACTTCAGAAAACCGGTAACTATATGGGGTTTCGTCGCTTATAACCTGTTTTTTTGATTGTCAAAAAGGATAGTAAAAAGGTCGTATTTAACACTTGTTAATCCTTTACTATTATAGCTAAAGGCATATAGTTACTGACTTTCTTAAGAGGTGATATTAACAAAAAAGATGATTTTCAAATAATACTTTCTTCTCCTCTCATTCAATCGTATTTTGAATTGTTTTGAATAGATATTCCTACTTAATATCTAATAATTATCAAATCCTGATTTAAATCATATTAACTGATTTCTTAATTACATAACTTTGAAAGTATACCCCCTCAAATAACATGTATTATGTTAAAAAATAATTTTCTCACAATTTTAATTTTAAGTTTTTTTTTCTCAATTAAAAGCCTGGCGGTTCCACGTCCTGAATATATTAATTGGATAGCTCAACCAAGAGATTTCATAATTTCATTATATGAAGGTGTTTTTGAAGGGGTAACTCAAGATTTTCTAACTCAAAATGAAGCCAATATTAATGATCTTGCTTCTAGTATAGATGGAACTCCTAAGTCTCGTTATGAAATGTTTTGGTTGTTTATTAACTCATCCGAATATCAAAAATCTAGATGGGCCAAACAGAAAAAGGAATATTCGGTATATTACAAATATGTAACATCAGGTACTGTTGAAAAGAATAGTTATTATGTTGCAAAAGAATCTACAAAAGCAGATATAGGGATAAAAGGAAAGTATACTTTTGGTGTAGCTATGGCTGTTAGAGATTTTAATGCGATTTTTGATCCTAGAAGTATAGAATATAGAGAAATGTGGAATTTTGTACCTCGGCAAGATAGATCTTCATCGAATAATATTTCTGGTAATATTTTAACAGATATAGATGATAATAATTATAAAACAATAAAAATTGGCAATCAAGTTTGGATGGCAGAAAACCTAAGAACAACAAAATATAATGATGGAACTCAAATTTCTCAATTCATAGATGGATTTAAACCTGATGGGGCATACCATTGGTATAACAACGACATTACTTTAAAAAAAATTGGAGCCTTATATAATTGGCATGCAGTAGACACAGATAAACTATGTCCATTGGGTTGGCATGTACCTAGCAGAATTGAATGGGAAGAACTGTTTGCATTTGTTGATTTTTCTAGTAAAGAACCCGATCGCTTAGCCTATCATTTAAGATCTAAAAAGGGATGGATAACAGTTCATTTTGGCCAGGAGGTGAAAAAATGGACCTTCGGATTGGATAGTTTTGGTTTTTCAGCAGTTGGATCGGGAGTTAGTTTTAATGACAATCCAAAAGATGGCATGTACTTCAAACATATTGGAGAACAAGCCTATTGGTGGGCTCGTAATAAAAGTTATTTAGGTAGCGATAATGAAAAACTTTATTTTTATAACATAAATTGGATTTACTCCGTTATAAGTAAAGAGACGAATTATAAAGGTAATAGAAGATTTTTAATAGGCTTATGTGTTCGTTGTGTGAAAGACTAGTATTATTATTATGCGAATAATAATATAAATAGCTTCCAATATCAGAAAACTTTTTTTGCAATCTATATAGATCGTATATTTTACTCTGAATTAAGTAATGGATTTCTCATTGTTACTATAACTTGATTATATTCTAACCAAATGAATTTTATATTTTAATTATTTGATTACTTACTTTAACAATATCAAATTGATTTTCTTTTCGATATTTTTTTATTGAACTCTTTCAATTAATTTATTTTAGGAACTTGTCTTGATTTAATTCATAAAAAATCCTAGTCATCTATGATCCAAATCACAGGAATAATCCCCTACTTTATTTATTATTTATTAGGATAAAAAAACGTAAAGGAGAAGATGCTCCTTTCGGTAATTTTTAATCTTTTTAAAACTGGTACGATTATTTTATTTCTTGTATTGTTTTGTTATACAGATATTTACAATTAGAATAACTGGTGCGAAAATGACACTTTTTTTAAGTGTTACTTTTTATAATCCTGTCGCGATCACAACTTCTTGAAACCCCATTAAATTCATGGGTTAATTTAACCTTATTTCTTAATAAAATATTTCACTTTTTATAAATTATTACACTGGACTTTGTTGGTTTAATTAACTTATAAAACATCTTATATCAATAGTATAGCGGAGTATTTCTAATTATTTTAAAAAATATATGGCCACCTGTCTACTTGGACGAAAATTGGATGATTCTGTCATTATAAATGATCTAAATACTCTGCAACTTCTACCCTACTCTAATTTTTTTTTATTTGAAAATAATGGTCCTTAATATCTAATATTTATCAAAACTGATATAAATCATATTAACTGATTTCTTAATTACATAACTTTGAAAGTATCCCCTTAAATAACATGTGCTATGTTAAAAATTAGACTTCTTCTATTTTTAATCCTAAGTTTTATTTTCATCTCCTTAAAAAGTATTCCTGTTCCTCACCCTGAATATGTTAATATTCCTGTTCCGTATCCAGAATATATTAAATGGAGAGCACAACCTAGAGATTTTATAATTTCACTTTTTAGAGGTGTATTGGGAAGAGAACCTCAAGCTGAATGGCACATCTCAAATTTGGCTTTCATATTAAAATCAGATCCTGAGTCGCGTTTGAAAATGTTTTGGACAATGGTTAGTACAGAAGAATATCAAGCCTCAAGGTGGGCTAAACAAAAAAAAGAATATCAAGTTTATTAGAAATACGTAACATCTGATAATATTGAAAAGTATAGTTATTATGTTTCAAAACAACCATCTGGAGCTCATATGTACAAAGAAGGAATGTATACTTTTGGAGTTGCAATGGCTATTAGAAATTATAAGGTAACCTATAATCCAAGAAGTGTAGAATTTGGAAACTGAGAGCATTTGTATCATTTAGTATACTTACTCATAAATATTTTAAATTTTAATTTATGAAACTATCAATTAGACTCGTATTATTTCTGTTGTTTATTTACAACATATTATTTAGCAACCTGGCTATAGCTCAGAACGAATCTAAGTGCCCAGTCAGGATTTACGAAACAGGTCTTTATTTGGGATGGGGATCTGCATTACTTGAGTATACTCAGATTCGTGAGGCTCCGTCTCCTTATGATCAGGTTATTGTTGAGCAATTACAAGGTGCTTATAATTCTGTCGAGAAGGCGGCATTAGATTGTGAGGATGCTATCCCAGCTTGGCCAGGCTGGAAACAGAAGCAACTTTATTTGCTTGGTCAAATAGAAAATCTTCAAAATACCTATAATCACAAATTCAAAAGACAAAATGTTTATAGAAGTATAAATGGCACCTACTATTCATGGGGTGCTGATCTTTCAATAATGGTGTTTGATAGCGAAACAGTATTGACAACAACCTGCGCTACTTGTTATTTCAGGCTAGGCTTTAGTACAGCATACGCAGCACAAGCTTTTCGTCAGGGTGATGAGGCTTTGAATAGAAACAATGATTTAAAAGAGGCTAAACGACAAATAAAACTTGCTTCTGATTATTTAATGAGGTCACTAAAAGTTTTAGAAGAATATGAAGATGTTCAAAAACCAAGAGGTTCGATTATAATTCAATGTATCGATCTTAGCGGATTGGATTTAAAAAACCGTATAACCTCTCTTATAAGGAATTCTGGAGACCCCAATAACTCTCTCATAAGGTATTCTGGAGAACCCAATAATATAGAAAATTACATTCTTCAGGCCAATTCGATTTCCTTCGATATCAAAAACATATTGGATATGTATTCAGAACAGGTAAGCAATAACAATTCCTATGAATATTGTAAATCAAAATACTGTCCGGAATGTGATAATCAAATTGTACTTTTTGAAACTGCAGTTAACGAAGATTGTCAAAAATGTTTGGACAAGCACAAGGATTTAATAGCTAAATGCATGAATAACGGATCTTCTCCAAACCCTGGCCCTGGTCCTGAACCTGACACTGATATAAAGTGTCCTTTAAAAAATACAAATGGTACTTTTCTTGTACTTGATTCTAATAACAATCCAAATGATAACACTCAAATGAAATGTTCTTATTCTTCAAGTGGCTTATTAAAATCTCAAAGTCCAGAAGCAAATGGGAATAAAGATGGCGAGTATATAGAATATAATTTTAATAAAAATATTCATTATATAAAGGTGTATGGAAACTATAACAATGGTAATAAAGATGGTACTTGGCTGACATTTCATTTTCCCGATAATTCAGGAAAGGTTGTATTGGCAAGTGAAATAAAATATAATAATGGCATTAAAATGGTAGAAGAGTTTTATGATTCTCGCGACTTCTTGTCTAAACGAATACAATACGACGGGAATGGAAAGAAAAGTGAAGTAACTGCTTTCTATGATACTGGTAAAGCATCTTCATATAGTACTTATAATTCTGCTGGTACTAGATTAATTTATAAGGCCTGGTATAAAGATGGTAGAGAAAAATAATTTTATCCCTCAATAGTACGCAACGTTGTAACAACTAGAATATTCAAGTCATATTGAAATTAGTTTTATTTTTTAATACCCTGTTGCCAATAAATTTATGGCCCCTTTAAGGCCACATTTTTGATAGTGGTTATATGCTGCTCTTGCCCTGTCTGCAATTTGAAGGTTGGATTCATTGTCTAACCAACCATCAATTGCCCATTTTAGCGTATAAGCTTCAGGAGACATCAAACCATTTGACCATACCAATGGATTTGCATTAAAAGCTTTCAAATATGGAGAAAAATAATTCTTACTATAACAAGCCAGTAGAATTGCATCTATATTTTTCTTTCCATCTAAGGCGAATTTTTCATTAATATTAAAATCCATGAGCCCATTATGGCCAATATATGCTACAAGATTAGAATTACCTCCAATTGACAATTCTTGACCTTTAATTATTAAGAAATCATTATAATGACCGGAAGTTGCATGTAAAAAGTCTATGATGGACTGTTTAATTTTAGCACCATCATAGGCATCTGCAACTAAGTACGTATCATGGTCTTTATTTTTAAAAACAACACGTTCAAGTACATTAGGTTTAGGATTCTTAATAGTTTTAATTAAATTCCAGTTATCACTTTTTTTATTAAAATAATTTTTAACACCATATGCAGCTCCCCAATACAAATTCCCATATGGATCTTGTCCATTGCCCAAAGCTTTTGGAACCTTAACAATCCCCTGATTTAGATTATCGCATAAAGCCACAAATACATGAATTGCTTTTGTTTGCCCGAAAGATAAATTTGAAAGTAATATTATAAATACTATTGCTTTTAAGGTCTTCATTTTTTTAATTCAAAACATTCCTTTTAAAATTTAACCGGAATTTCAAAAGATTTTGAAACTCCAGCTTCATCACCATCTCCTTCTCCCGGGTTATTATGAAAAATCAATTTTCCTGATCTCGCTTCATTAGCCTCAAATATTAATGTTGTTTTGAAAAGAGCGGAACCTGAAGTCATCCAGTTTCCATCAACAGATGTTAATATCGCAATATTCGTACCTAATTCAATATTGTTTTCATCAACAATGGTAACAATTCCTAATTCCCCTTCTGAAGCAATCCAAATCCCTTTAGAATCGACTTTAATTTCAAATGGCGAAGTAATTTCCTGATTTGGTATAACATTGACCTCTGGATTTTTAGTATTTTGAACAGATTCTACTTTGTCTATAGAAAATTCATTTTTTGATTTACTACAAGAGTTAAAAAGAAAAATACTAATAATGAATCCAATAGTTAAAATAGTTTTTGATATCAATACTTGTTTTTTCATTTTACATATACTTAGAGCTTAGATATGATTCAACAAATGTAAATAGATTCATGCTTATTCAAAGATAAGGATTAGAAAAATTAGACTAAAAGAATCTGAACGTTTTATCAATTCATTATCTAGGAATTTATTTCATTTTTGTTTTCAAGACCCGATTTTGTTTTTCGGCTTGTAAATCCATAGTTTTACCTATAATAAGTCCTAATAACATACCAAATCCAAGCCCCATTGAAACACCAATAGTCTCTTTAAACATCGTTCCAATTACAATTCCGAAACTTGTACCTAAAGCTAATCCAATACCAGTGTAATATCCTTCCGAAATCAAAGAAAATTCTTCTTTTAGATATTTTTTGAATTCATTGAGCTTTCGTGTTACATATTTCTTTTTGTTAAGAGGAATCTCATTTAATTTAAGAAGCTCCAGCTCTTCTTCTATTGACCTTATTTGTTCTTTGATTAAGTTTCTATTTTTCAGATCAAATAGTATTCCAATAAAGTTTTTATATAGTTTGATCTCAGATTTTTTTTCTGTTTGGGTTAACAAATTTTCGAAAAAGTTTGTAGCATCATTTATCATCATAATATGTGTTTTAATTATTTAGTGGCTTAAGATTTAAATTATTACATCTGCTATTCATTTTTTAACTCGAAGCTCTTAATTCCTCCATATCCTTTAATAATCCGTTGAGCCTTTTCAATATTCGCCCATAGCCTAAATTGAAATCCCATTCACCAATCTTACCTCCGAAAAAAGCCAAGAGCCCTACAATAGTTATTAGTCCGACTAGCCCAGCTACGGGTAAACCAAAAAGAGTCATCATATCGGGGTATTTTACATGTAACCAATTAATAAATTCTTCACCCGGAATATTTCCACCAATACTCCCAAACCAAAATCCTGCCACCATGGATAAAAAAACATAGGGATAAAGGTATCGTGATAGTTTTGTATTGAATGAAGTCACTTTTCTTATCCAATTATTAAATGATTGGAGATATTGATAACTATTAACGTTCTTATCAATAGTATCTAATTCTTTTTTAAATCCTATTGCAAAATAAACAATGGTCATAAATAAGAAAAACAGCGGAATACCCAAATAGGGTATTTTTGTAATTAATGCTATTGGCAAAAAAATAAACGCAAATACAACAATTGCAATAATATTAATTTTATACATCCGTCTGAATTTAGCAACGATATCTATAGATTTTTGGTCGTATAGATCATTGATTTTTGGAACTATTAATGCATCTTTTTTTAAGAATCCTTCTTTTCAAATAGTTTCGATTGATTTTTTCATTCTTATGCTTTTTGTGTTAATATTATTTTTAATCGACCTTTTATTCTTTTAATACGTACACCTATATTATTAGGGTTAGTTCCAATGATATCGGCAATTTCTTGGTAGCTCTTTTCTTCCAGATAAAGCAAGATCACCGCTCTATCTATTTCCGATAATTTTCTAATGGCATCGTATAACTGATTCAATGACTCATCTGAAAAAGCCTTACTTTCTTCTAATATTTCCTGTGGAAGATGATCTGAAGTGAGATTTTGTTTGTTGTTTTTCTTTTTTTTAAGAAGGGTTAAGCATACATTTAATGATAATCTATAAATCCAGGTTGACCATTGTGACTTTTCTCCAAAGTTGTCTTTACTTCTCTAAATCTGTAAACAAACCTCTTGATAGTAATCCTCGAAATCCTCCTGAGAATTAGTATACGCCCTACAAATTTTAATAATTATAGCGGCATAAGGTAAAATGGATACTTTATAAAAATCGCTACTCAGTTTAGTTTTTTTAATTAGTGGCTCAAAATTAAAATTACTACACAATAAAATATTTTTTATTATATAATTCAGCAATTGGGTCTAAAAAATTTTAGATATTCCGAACTTAACATTTAAGCTCCCCATTAAATTCTTTATTCTGCTTGAATTTTTAATAACTCAAACTCTTCAAAATCCTTTTAAATAAGATCCTAATATTAAATTTAAGCATATAAGATCAATTTTCCTCAGCTTAGATTGGAATAAAAAAAACAGTTTGATTATATTTACCCACCGTTTTTTACGTATACAAAAGAACCTAGATAGCCTTATTAATGGCGGAAAAAAAGAAATTTGGAACATTTGCAGGCGTTTTTACACCGTCAATTTTAACCATTTTAGGGGTTATTATGTATATGCGTTTAGGATGGGTTGTTGGTAATGCAGGCTTGATAGGGGCAATTATTGTTATTATTTTAGCACATCTTATTGCAGTTTCAACAGGATTAAGTGTGTCTTCAGTGGCTACTGATAAAAAAATTGGTGCCGGTGGAATCTATTATGTGCTTTCCCGAAGTATGGGAATTCCAATCGGTGGCTCCATTGGTATCGCATTATTTATAGGAACAGCCTTTTCCATCGCGTTATATTTAGTAGGTTTTTCAGAAAGTTTCAACGCTTATTTTGGCTTTGGAATGACTATTAATGACATAAGATTAACAGGAACACTTGCACTGGTGGCAATTACAGTCTTGGCATTAATAAGTACATCTGTTGCGCTCAGAGCGCAGTTTTTTATTCTGGCAGCCATAATCATTTCCCTGGCTTCTATCTTTTTTGGAACAACAGCACTTGAGCCTGAAACTGTCAATTTGTTTGCAACTGAAGGTTCTGCTTCTTTGGAAGTTGTATTTGCTATATTTTTTCCTGCTGTTACAGGATTTACCGCGGGCATTGCCATGAGTGGTGATCTAAAAGATCCTAAGAGATCTATTCCAATTGGTACGCTGTCGGCTATTGGTGTAGGACTGATCGTTTATTTGGGGCTGGCCATTTTTATTTCACTCCATATCAATTCTGAAATATTAAAAACAGATCACAATATTTTAATGAAAATAGCCATGTTCGCACCTGCAGTTGTTGCCGGAATTTGGGGCGCGACCTTATCTTCAGCTATTGGAGGAATTTTAGGTGGCCCAAGAATTTTACAGGCCATGTCGATAGATCAAGTGACTCCAAAAATATTTGGCAAAGGAAAGGGAATGAACAACGAACCTGTAAATGCCTTATTTCTGGTTTTTATTTTAGCGGAAGCCGGTATTTTAATAGGAGAATTGGATGTTATAGCTCGTGTAGTTTCTATGTTCTACTTAACGGCTTATGGCTTTATTAATATTTCTTATTTCCTGGAAAGTTGGGCCAATCCGGATTTTCAACCAAGCTTTAAAATTAAGAGTTGGATTGGTTTACTTGGTTTTATTGCTTGTTTTGGGGTGATGTTCAAGTTAGACATTATCGCTATGTTAGGGGCATTGGCAGTCATTGGAGGCCTATATTTTGGACTGCAAAGAAAAGAGGTGCATTTACAATCTAATGATGTTTGGCGAAGTGTTTGGGAAAATGTTGTAAATAAAGGTTTAAAAAAAATAGATGCCAAAGTGGATGAAAATTCCAATTGGAATCCAAATATTATTCTGTTCAGTGGCCAAAGTGAGCATCAATCTTATTTATTAGATTTATGTAAAACCGTTTCAGGACGTACAGGAATAGTTACCAATTTTAAACTCATCGTGGTTAAAGAGAATTTTAAACCCTTAAGAAAAACTGAACAAATTATTAGAAGTGATACTTTTAGAGAACTCGGTATTTTTGCTAGACAAATAAAAGTAGATAATATTTACCAGGGCATAATTAACATTGCCACAACTTTTGGTTTTTCGGGTGTTGAACCAAATACTATTATGATGGGCTGGCCTAAAGGCTTAGAAAGTTCGAAGGAATATTCTAAAATGACAGAAACCTTATTGTACTTAGATTATAATTTGTTGTATTTAGATTTTGACAGAGAAGCAAAATTTGGCAGCTATAGAACCGTTGACCTATGGTGGCGTGAAACCGACAGTAAAAATGCAGAGATGATGCTTAATATTGCTCGATTTATAATAGCATCACCAAAATGGAATAACACAATCATGAGAGTTCTGTTTGTGAATAATAACAATGTAGATATCAATATAATACATTCTAAAATTTCTAACCTTGTTGAAGATCTAAGAGTTAATATTGAAATTAAAATTATTAATAATGCCGTGGAACAAAAACCTTTTTATGATCTGATCAAGGAACAATCCGAATCTACAGATCTTACATTGGTTGGTATCCCTAATTACAAAATCGAGAAACAAGCCGAGTTTGTTATTAAAACGAATGATCTGTTCGAAACAATTGGCTCTACCCTGTTGGTTAAAGCAGCAAATAATTTTAATGTACTGGACCTGAATTTTATTAAATAGAAATAGATTTAACCCCTACTTACACAATATACTTCCCTCCTACCTAATAGGATAAAAGTTATTCTATGTTGGAATATTCTTATAACTAGCAATGAATGAAGCTATTTAAAATAGTATTTTCTTTGCGACATAATAAACTATTGAACATGAATCCAAATAGCATGAGCTACTGCACAAAGGCCCTTATTCTTTGTGAATAATGCTGTTCCAGAATAGTATTTTCTCCCTTCATTACCTTTCAACCAGCCAATGACCACACATTCTTCACCAACTTTTATAGGATGTTTGATCTTTGCAGTCATTCTACCTAAAAGAACTTTTAACCCCTTTTCCATTACTATATTTCCTCCAGGGCAATCTAATGCCGACCAGATAAACTCCTGACTAACGTATCCTTGACCGTTATTTAAGGATTCATCGGGCACCCAAGGTGCAGCTATTAGGTTATCTTCACCAGTCCTGCCCGGGTAAATACAAAGTGCATCTGGAGATTCTCTATCTGTTCCACATACAAAGCAACTTGGGTAAGGGTGATCTTTAAATCCTATGTAATTTTTAGAAGAATTAATTGCAGTTTTAAAATCAGGTGCTTGCGGTGCTTCAAAATCTATAAACCCGGGCTTTACAGTTGCAATTAGTTCTTTATTGTACTTTAACTCTAAAGAGTCATTTTCTCTTTGTATATCCATTTGCACCAATAAAGGAGGGGGTTTTCGCAGAGTGATTTCTGGTATATAATCGACTTGATTTGCTAACATTCCACATACATAACCACCATTTCCACTGTTTTTCGGGCCACAAAAACGTGGTTCTATTATTAGTTTATTATTCATAATTAATAGTTCAATTGATCAGTTTTTAATGTTAATCTGCAATGATTGCAGTTGTCTTTACCCCTTTGATCAATAGCCAAAAAATAATTGAAAATTCCCCAATTATCAAAGGCAACATCAAATAAGGAGAAATAATCTCTTGATAATCCGGTAATAAGAAACTCATAAAACTTTCCAGCAAATAGGAAAAACATCCTATTACTAAAAAAACAAAAATAGTTTGCTTATGAGACTGCTAACGACACTCAAGCGAACAAACAATTCAGAATCCATCATATTCTCGGCTGTTGCGGTAATATCGCCTACTACTATAATATTAGCCGGTACGTACATTATTCCTAAGCCACCTGTTATTGCCATAAGCAGATAGAGTAATCCTGCAGATCTTGCATTTTTTTTTTTAATTCATTTAGTCAAATTATAACTTGCTGTGAGGTAAATATTGAGAAGATTCGTAAATTTCTACAAATATAATAAATGCGTGTACAAATATGTCTAAATAAATTGCCTCGTAATAATCCGTCAATCCCACATAAGTTAAGCATATGTGGTTTAAACATAGCTGTCAATTTCTCAAAAGAACTTAATTTTAGTATATTTATTTGATCAAACAACATTGATGGAAAATAATAAAATAACTTGTAGAAATTGCGAGCGAGAATTCAATAAAGAATTTGAGTACTGTCCACATTGTGGCCAAAAGTCAAAAGACTCTCTAACCATGGGTGTTTTGTTCTATAATACCATTAGTAATTACTTTTCATTTGATGCTCGTTTTTTAAGAAGTTTTTTACCCTTGATGTTTCGACCCGGATACCTTGCGAAAAATTTTGTGGCAGGAAAAAGACTGATGTATCTTCATCCAGCTCAATATTACCTATTTGTTTCTGTAATTTTTTTCTTTTTGTTTTCTTTTCAAGCACGAGAATATAATTTAAAAGCTGATAAGCTTTTAAAAAAAGGTTTTGGTACCGATAATGTTTTGGCATTTGATACCATATCCAAGAAAACATTGGATTCGGTCAATCTATCAAAAATTACCCAACCTTTGAGAGAGAACCAAGAGATCATAGGAATAAATGATGAGGAATTGAACAATTTAGATTCAGTTATAAAAGAAAATATAAAGAGTGAAGAAGAAGCTGTTATCGATCTGGGCTATGATAGAAAAAAATTGGACTCCCTAATTGCTGTCGGAGCTACAAAAGAAGAACAGTTAAAGGCAATGGGTATGGATGATGATGCCGGTTTTATTAAACGTCGATTTTACACACAATTACTCAAATTTCAAAAGAACAGCGGAGGTGGTATTCTACAGGCATTTTTTGATAGTATTCCGATCGCCCTCTTCGTTTTACTGCCAATATTTGCTTTATTTTTAAAACTTTTCTTCTGGAAACGAGGCAATTATTCACATCATTTGGTATTTAGTTTTTATTATTTCTCGTATCTATTTGTAGTTCTGAGTCTTATATTGCTTGTTAATTTCTTTTGGAAAATACCTGACTGGATTGATTGGATGGTCATACTGTCAACATACATATATCTCCTTATTGCTGTCAAAAAATTTTATGGTCAAGGTTTTTTTATTAGTTTCTTTAAAACCGGGACGGTAACTTTTATTTATTTGATGTTGGTGATACCAATTGCATTATCGATAATGGTGGCAGCTTCATTTCTGTATTATTAGAGATTTTGGAGAATATTTCTTGCAAAAAAATTATTCAAGTCATTAAAGTTTATCTTTATTATATCATGTTTACTTGTTTGTTTTATAGATTTTTACCTGCTTATAAAAAAAAGTAAACATTGATCAATCCTGGAATAATCAACACCATATAATAGCTTCAACAAACTAACTCTCCATTAACAAAATACATCTTCATCATGCCTTTATTCTTAACAAAAAGTTCTCCTCTATACGAACAATCATAATCTTCTTTTATCAGATCATAAGTGTTTTCTGAGATATTAATTTTTCCTGGTTCGGATGTAGTTTCCATACGCGAAGCAACATTAACGGTATCTCCCCAAATATCATAGGCAAATTTCTTTGTCCCTACTATTCCGGCAACCACAGGCCCGGTATTGACCCCAATTCGAATATCAAAGCGGGTTTGATCTGCTCCTTTAGAATTTTTGGCCTGGTTTACAAATTCTTTAATATCGAAGGCTGCCTCTATCATTTTGATAGCATGATCATCCGAATGAAAGTGTAATCCTCCGGCACACATATAGGAGTCACCCAGAGTTTTAATTTTTTCCAGATCATACTTCTCCATTATTTCATCAAATTTTGAATAATAGAAGTCCACGCTTTCTACCAATTCCTCAGGTGTCAAATTTTGTGAATACTGTGTAAAACCTTCAAAATCTGTAAATAATACGGTAACCGACTCAAATTTCTTGGCTTTCACCTTTCCTTTTTGTTTTAATTCCAACGCGGTTTCTTCCGGAAGAATATTCAGAAGGAGGTTGTCTGATCGATTTTTTTCTTCCTCAATGATACGATTCGTTTTCTTAGTAAAACGATAACGTCTATAAAGGCCTATCGCAAAGATGAGAATAAAGACCACAGCAATACCGGAAGCAATGTTAAGATTTCTTTGTCTTCTTACTTTTAATAGCTGTATCTCTGACTCTTTTTCAAGCAGGTCAACTTCCATTTGCTTTTGTGAAACTTCGTAACCCGTTTGTAGATTTGCCAATTGTTGTACAGATTCAATGTTCTTTACGCTATCACTATAATTGTAATGTGCCTTTAGGTAAGTGTTAGATAGTTGATAATTACCAAGACCTCCACTTATATCCGACAGTCTCCTGTTTGCTTCGCTGACCTCTTTTTTTTGTCCATATTTTAGAGCCATCTCTAAACTCTTTTGAGCACAGCTGAATGCAGTAGTCAGGTCGCCTTGATCTACGTATATATCACACATGGATATCATAAACTCCGGAATCGCAAAATAGACAGCCTCTTCCTCACATAGCAATATGGCTTCATTGATATTCTTCTTTGCCAGATCATACTTTCCTTGTTTGGCATATATCATCCCAATAGACCCTAAATTATGGGCTATCCCAAGAATGTAGTTAATATTCTTGAAGATGCGGTTTGACTTATTAAAATATACTACTGCTGAATCGTATTTCTCCCAATTATAATATGCATCACCTGTATTATAAAGCCCTATACCAATATTAAAAGAATCATTCTCTTCTTTTAGAATTTCAATTGATTTTTTATAATGATCAATTGCTTTTTCGTAATTCCCCGTCTTGGAATAAACATTCGCCATTGCATCATATATTTTTCCTCGGTTACGATTTATCGCTTCTTTATCGGCAATTTCTGCTGCCTGGAAATAGCTTTCCATAGCCTTGCTGTAGTCTCCTTTTCTTTTGAGGGCATTTCCTTTGTACAGCAAGCCGTTAAAAAAATAATCGGTGGAATCTAAAGCTCGAGCTGTTTCAAGCAACTCAACACTAAAAATTAATTTCTTTTCCGGATTGTTATGATGAATAGCCAATCCTTCCAGAATTTTTAATTTATCTTGTTCCTTATAAGCACCGGATACATAAACGGTTTCCAGACTATCTGCCAGTTTTGAATCCTGACTAAAAACGTTGGCATAAAAAATAAAAAAAAAGCCCATAACAAAACAGGCTCTCTTTTTTAAATAAATTATTATTGAACAGTAGTTTATCATAATGATCACATACCATTTGGTTAAGGCAAGTCATTAAATCATTTCCAACTGAGGGTCTATCGTATATGAATGTGTTCCATTGACAAGAATCGTTATGTTATACTTTTCAATATCTCCATTATTTACACCACTACTCCTAATTCTGCCATACACTACTCCACTGTCATGTTTCTCTCTATAAGTCTTCATTCCCAATAATCTTTTTCCAGCAGGATCCTTCATTGATATTTCATTTATAGCCACACTGTCTCCAGAATGATAAGAAGCTTCTTTTACTATACCACACCAAGTTATAAATTTCCCTCTCTGAACTTCCGATTTAAAACCGTTCCCTGTTCCAGGGTTAGCGCCTCTGTTATCAGAAAATTCTACAAAATTAGATGGGTTAGTTGCTCCAATAATTTGCTGAGTGTCAACTACAACATATACATAAGTATCTCTTGGATTTATCATAATTTTAAATTTAAGTTATTAGTACTAATTATTTAATCATGTTCCAATTGATATCCTACTCTTCTTTGCACTTGCATGTGGTGGTCAATCATAATAGACTTAACACCTTCATTCTGTGTATTTACATCAAGAAAATAGTAGATTACTC
>Ga0209633_10003117_pt1 | contig 15442 bp, 12 predicted proteins | sample Cruoilmetagenom1_FD_187290 | JGI IMG/M metagenome (GOLD analysis project Ga0209633, IMG submission 187290) | Oil polluted marine microbial communities from Coal Oil Point, Santa Barbara, California, USA - Sample 1 (SPAdes) (version 2) | ecosystem: Environmental > Aquatic > Marine > Oil seeps ... | reverse complement strand
CATGGGTTGCGAGGTCGTGCCGGCCGAGAACGGCAAGGTGGCCGTGGCGGCGGTCGGGGAGGAAAGTTTCGACATCATACTCATGGACTGTCAGATGCCCGAAATGGACGGCTTCGAGGCGAGCCAAGTCCTTTCGGGTATGAAGGCCAAAGGCGAGATCGCCGACATCCCGATTATCGCGCTTACCGCCAATGCGATGAAAGGCGATAAAGAGCGCTGCCTGGCGGCGGGGATGAACGATTATCTGAGCAAGCCCGTGCGCAAGAAGGCGCTGAGGGAGACTATCGAACGCTGGCTGCCGGCGAAGGCGAAAACCAAACCCACGACACAGACGGCAGCGGCTGGATAACGAATCTCGGCACTCCTAGATAGACGCGCGCGCCCGGCGCTTATTCCAGTTGGCCGATCACAGCCTCGATCTTTTGCTTTAGAGCTTTGGCGCTGAATGGCTTGACAATGTAGCTGTTGGCGCCGGCACCAATTGCCTCCCGTACCTCTTTCTCGACGTTTTGACCGGTGGCCATGATGAAGGGAATCTTTTCAGTCTGAGGGTCGGAGCGAAGGTGCTTCAACATGGCAAGGCCATCCATACCCTGCATATCCCAATCCGAAATGATCAAGTCAAACCGTGCTAATTTCATCCAACTGAGCGCATCATCGCCGTTCTCCGCCTCGGTGATCTTGCATATACCAAATTCGCCAAGGAAAAAGCGGGTTAGCTGACGCATGCTGCGATGGTCATCTACAACGAGAACCACCAGGTTTTCCGCCTTTGGCATGATATTTTCTCCGCAATTCCGAGAACCTAGGACTCTACGCCGCGCCGGTGTCTAGTCTGACCACGCTAGACAATTGTCGTAGGCGCCAAGCAGGTTAAAATAATCGCCTAGTGATGTAAGTAGAACACAGAAAATTTCAAAATTTCGTTAAATAATAATAGATATGAAAAAAAAGAAAGGCGCTTTTTTATATTCTAGAACTGATTGTATTTCGAAATTATTTGTAGTTAGAGTCGGGGATCTAGAGTAATATTTGCAGTTCACGCTGGAGCCAGTTTTTGTTATGTGGCTGCAAGCAAACAGTGTCGCGAAATAGGGTGCCTATACTATATGTCGCCCGACTAACAGCCTCATCGCGAAAAAATTTGGAACAGATCAAATACCGCCCAGGAATTGAACGTTCATGCGTCGATGTCGAATAGCTGAATCGTGCCACCGGAAAACAGAGTGAGATTTTCTACTAATAGGTTCCAACGGTTGCGGGCCCGGGTTTGATCCGTGGACACCGGATTGGAGAGGCCGTCAGCAGGGTCGTCTATCTCGGGCCATGTAGAGCCAAACCTCTAATTTTGACATGGGTTTGACATTGGCGGTCTAACTGATTGATTTGCTTAGATCGCGAGAGGCATCATAATCCACGTGTCGGGGTTCGAGTCCCTCTCCCGCTACCAAATCTCCAATAAATTCAATTAGATAAAGAAATGTCAGCAAGGCTGACATTGTGCTACCTAGGCCGAAAAACACCCCTCCTAACACACGGATTATTTTCGTTCCGCGAGGATGGAAAAAATTGCTCGAAATTTCTAGGTAGCAAATAGGTAGCAGCAGGAAGTGAATTGGGGGGCAGCATCGAGTGCGCTCCCATAACCGAACTCTCTCTCTCCACGGCATCAACACCTCCCGCCAATCGGCGAAAAGTGTTACCCATGTGTCCGGTACGAAATGTCACCTATCTCTCGGGTTGGGCATAATATCAGATAATATCAGGTCAGATCAGAAGGTCGCCGATCATTTCGGAACGCATATTCCGAGGTGACGCTGGCTTTGAGCTACGTGGGCAAGTGCAAATTCAAGCTCGCAGAACCAACTTTAATGCCGTCAATCCAACGGGGTAGCTGCGTACTTAACTGCGTCACGAAATCGCCACGCATCACTCGAGTACTACATGGTACCGCAAGTAGACTGGCCGGATAGATGACTACAAATCCAACCCGGCTCTGGTAATCAAAACCACTTGCAATCAGGGGAGTGCCCATGGATGACAATGCCAAAGGCACTAATATTTGGCTTTAATATACTTCTTTTCGCATCCGTGCTCACAACCAAGATGACGCTGGGCGAATTTCGCCCACAACCAAGTCTTGAGAGTTCGGAATTTTGGGATTGATATGAGCCCGGAGCTTGTATTTTTCCTCTTTAGAAAGTGCGCCGAGGTGGTCGAGGATCGCCAGCAGTGCAACCGGGCGCGCACGGGCATTACCATCGGATATTTTCAGGGCGATTCCCAGGTCTCGCTCGGGCAGGGCCGCAATAATAACGCCTTCAGCGCCTGTTTTTGCCAGGACGGCGCCCTTGGTGGTTTCGTTCAACTCACTGACCACAGATCCATGTCCGGCCATGTAGTATGGCTTGTCGATGACAGCTTCCTGAATTCGCCTAATTGCCTTGGCGCGATGATCAGACAATTCCGCAGGATTGGCGAATCGCGCCATGGCAGTCCCGAGGTGTACCAAAGGCATGGCCGGCGCCGGAAACCCACAACCATCGATCCCCATGGGATAGTTGCGGAGCTCAATTTGGGCCAGATCCGAAATGATATCCAACGATAGCTGCTGCACCGTGTGATCAACCTGGTGGTAATTCTCTACGGGCTCTCCCTGATGTAGCGCCGTCGTTAAAAACGCCGCATGCTTTCCTGAGCAGTTGTGGTGATATCGGCAGATTTCTTGCCCGGAAGCCAACAGCTGTTGGGCGGTTACCTCGTCCTCGGGAAGTTCGGCGCCACAGGCTAAATGATCCTGGTTCAGACCCAGGCGGGTGAGCCATGACGTCACCCCCTCCAGATGCATCGGCTCGCCCCGGTGTGAGGCACAGGCTAGAGATATCTCAGCATTGCTTAGGGCGTAATGATCGCCGGCGCCACTCTCGATAACGCCGATGGCCTGCAGCGGTTTGAGGGCGGAACGGGGAAAAACCAACTTTTCGGCATCGCCCCAGCTTTCCAGCACCTTTCCCTTGAAATCGCAAACAACAGCAGCGCCGAAATGCCGACTCTCTACCGTACCATTCCGTGTAACCTCGACAAAAAGTTCCGAGGACATGTAAGTGGAGCTCCTCGATGCGTATGAATTTCAATGGGTTTTTCGGTATCAGGGTACGGTCGAGGAACAACATCGTCCAATGTGAAGATCGGTAGACCTATTGCAAAAAAAGCATCAGATTTTTTCTCCGAACCCTGACGCTGGACATGCACAGGGAAGGGCACCAGCGCATCCGTGCACCCACGTGTTACCCAACGAGAATTATTGCCAATACAGCGCGGTTGGTGTTGAGGGTTGTTGAAGAAGTCGCCTTCGCCCATGAAGATCGGGCGGTCGGCGGCGGTCTTTCCGGATTACCGTTGGTCACCGGCTGATAATTTCGCTTCCAGGTGCCGACTGTATTTCGACATTATGAAGCAGATGATGAAGAACAGGATCGCACCGAAGAATAGCGGTTCCCTTTGAAGCCCACGCCATGGCACGTCCTGACTGATTGAACGCAACATGCCTAGAATGTCGAACAGGCCAATGATTGACACCAGTGTGGTATCCTTCAGCAGTCCAATGAAACTGCCGACAATATTTGGAATCATAAGTTTCAGCGCCTGAGGCATAACGACCAAGTTCATCGTTCCCCAATAGCCCAGCCCTAAAGTATGGGCGGCCTCGTACTGACCCGTGGGAATAGCCTGCAGGCCGGCGCGAACGGTCTCAGCCATGTAGCAAGCGGAAAACAGGCAAACCGCGATGATGACTTGAACCAGCTTATTGAGGACGAAGCCCTCGGGCATGAACAGTGGGAACATGGTCGTCGCCATGAAGAGCACTGTAATCAAGGGCACCGAACGGAACAGTTCGATGAATGACATGCTAAGCACTCGGATTACCGGCAGCTTTGATCGCCTGCCAAGGGCGAGGACAATACCTCCGGGAAGCGCTGTGGCAATGCCAATTCCCGATATGACGAGGGTGAGAAACAACCCGCCCCATTTGGTCCAGGGAACCTCCTTGATGGTCCAGCCCATTTGCGCGACAAAAACCACGACGAGCGCAACCGCGAGGCTGGTGAGAAGCGTGTTACGCCGATTCGCTTCCGATGCTTCTTCCATGCCGAGCAAGCGAATCAGATATTCCGGCAAGCTGCGTCCGCTGAACACGCCGACAATTGCATGCAGAGTATTGCCCGCCAGGCAAACGATTGCGGCGGCAATCATGAGCTGCATGAAGACATCTTTCTCGCCGCCGACAAAGAGATACCCGGCGAGGAACGGATAGATGAACACCGTGGATAGGCCGATGAAGACCTTGTGCTTCACCCGGGGCAGCCAAAGTGGCGCCATCCACAGGATCAGGATAAGGCCGCCAAGATTAACCCGCCACAGTTCAGCCCTTGGGTAGCGGCCATAGAAAATGTTGTCTAGCCACGAAATAACACCGGCCCAGCAGGCACCATCAATACTGATGGCGAAACATTCACGACGATCCTTGGCGACCCATACAGCTTCGCTGATTCCCCAAACCCACAACCCTGTCACCGTCACATAAATGATGTAAAGAGAGACGAAGGTGAGAATGGTGTTGGTCCAGGAATTGAAAAGATTTTTGTGCAACCACCCGATGAAAGTTGTTTCGGATAGGGGGGCAGGTCTGGTGGCCGTTTTTTTCGCTTTCACGATAGCCACAATCAGCGCTCCACTAATTGGACGCGTTTGTTATAAATATTCAACAGGCCTGAAATAGAAAGACTGATGAACATGTAAAACGCCATGGTCATACCGACGATTTCGACCGCATAACCTGCCTGGTTTAGAGCCGTCTGCATGAACAATGCGACCAAATCGGAATACCCAATGGCAATGGCCAACGAGGAATTCTTGACCACGTTCATCCACAGGCTGATCATCGGCGGCACAATGGCACGCATGGCCTGGGGAATGATGACCAGGGTCATCATCCGGCTTGGTCTAAGGCCAATCGCCAGCGCCGCGTCGGTCTGTCCAATGTTCACCGAGAGAATGCCGGCACGCACGGATTCGGCGAGATGCGCCGCGTGGTAAAAGATCAAGGCGACCAGCAGCGCCAGGAAAGCTGGCGGCAAGTTGGAACCGCCAACGAAGTTGAACCCCTGAAGCGTCGGAATATCCCAGGCTAGCGGTGAGCCTGTCAGCAGATAGACAGTCCCCGGTAAAAGTATCAGCAGAGCAACTGAGGCTATGAAGGTCGGGAAGGGTTGGCCGGTGTCATCCTGGCGCTTGCGGGCCCAATATCTGAGAATAAACACGCCGACCACCGCGACGACCAAGGCAACAATGGTCATCCAGAAAAACTCACCCGGCACCGGCCAGGCCGAGTACAGGCCGCGATTATTGAGAAATACTACCGCCGCGCCGCCGGAAAGATCGAGACTGTTTTTGACCTTGGGCAAGACGGAGAAAACCGCGACATACCAAAAAATGACCTGCATCAACAGCGGCGTGTTGCGAAAAATTTCGACATAGGCCAGCGCCAGCCGAGCGACCAACCAATTGGAGGAAAGCCGCAAAACACCGACAAAAAACCCAAATATGGTACTTCCGATAATGGCCAGGACTGAGACAAAAAGCGTATTGAGGCAACCGATGAGGAAGATGCGACCATAGGTCCCCCTGCCGGGAACGTATTCAATGAGCGTGAAATCCATGTCGAAGCCGGCGGCCGTCGTGAGAAAGCCGAAGCCAGCGTTCATTCCGCGCACTTCAAGATTATGGGCCGTGTTGGTAATGAGATACCAGGCGACCCAGCCGACGGTACAAGCTGTCAGAAGCTGATAGAGGACAGAGCGCACGCGCTCATCGTGGAAGAAATTAAAACGCTTTTTCGGCTTGATGCGTGCCGATGCTTTATCGGCCTTACCGGCATCAGAGGCGGCCACGATAATGCTCCATGGTGTTACACGCAGGTTTAACCCAGAGTAACGGCGCCAGTCCTTAGATCAGGACCGGCGCCATCAGATTATCCTAGCGGAATGGCGGAGAATACATCAATCCGCCATTGGTCCAGAGGGCATTCGCCGATCCCGCTCGAGGGATACCGATGCCTAACTTGCCGCCACCGATATAGGTCTCATAGATTTCGCCATAATTGCCGACTTCCTTAATGATGTTGTAGGCCCAGTCCTTATCAAGGCCCAAACCCTCATGAAGGTTGCCTTCGACACCGAGCATGCGGCGAACTGCGGGGTTGGCCGATTTGGCGCGAACTTCATCGACATTGGCCTGGGTGATACCGTTCTCTTCGGCATTGATCAGGACATGGACCGTCCATTTGACGATGTCGAACCACTGTGCGTCGCCCTGCCTCACCGCCGGAGCCAGGGGCTCTTTGGAGATGGTTTCGGGAAGGATGATATGATCGCCAGGATTGGGAAACGCCGCTTTGTTGGAGGCGAGCCCCGATTTATCATGGGTCATCGCGTCACAACCACCCCTAAGATAAGTGTCGTTGCGGACTTCACTGTCCTTGAACGTGACCGGGATGATATCGAGATTGTTGGTTCGACTGAAGTCCGACAGGTTCAGTTCGGTGGTGGTGCCGGATGAAACGCAGATCTTGGCTCCCTTGAGTTCGAGAGCGCTGCTGATGCCGCTGTCTTTGGGTACCATGAAGCCCTGGCCGTCATAGAAGTTGACCACCGTGAAATCCAGGCCGAGCTGGCTGTCGCGTGTCAACGTCCAGGTGGCCGTCCGGGATAGAAGATCGGACTCGCCGTTGGCCAGCGAGGTAAAGCGGGCCGAAGAGCTGACCGATTGAATCTCCAGCTTCTTCTTGCTTCCAAAGATGGCCGCGGCGACAGCTTGGCAGACCGAAACGTCGCTACCGTGCCATTCGCCATTGGCGTCGAGATTATAGAAGCCGGGCGAAGGCTGACCGACTTGGCAACGCACATGGCCGCGCTTCTTGACGATTTCGAGCGTACTTTCCGCCGAAGCAACAGTTGCGCCAGCAAAGGTCATCGCGGCGACCGCGGCGGCCGACGCAAGGAATGTCTGGAATTTCATCCTGTGTTCTCTCTGTTTTGTCGTAAAAATATCCACTTAACTCGCTTAACTCGAGTTAGGAATTGCAGGTCGCCCGGGAAATAGGAGGCATGGATTTCTTTTATAAATTGGCTTTTTGACAGCCTTATTTTTCTTCCCTAGCGATACGTTAAAACAGTAGAGCGATGCCTGTTATGTGGTCCAATACTGTTATCAAAACAGATCATGCAAAAAACGCATCGCCCGAACACGCTTGTTGCTTGGATTGGAAATTAGGCAAAAAAATTGCCCGCTACCTAAACTTCATAGAGTTTCCTGATACACCCTGAATGGCCAAGCGGGGAAATCAGGAAACGTTCCTTAGAGATGATTCTTGCTGCAATAATGCTTGCCAGAAATTCTCCACCCTAGGTTCGATGCAGTGTGCATGCCTAAAAATCTTGATGTTGACGACAATATCGTCGCTTTCCTCGGCTGCACGCACCAAACGCCCGTTTGCTAAGTCATCAACAACAATCGATTGTGGAAGCCAGGCCAAACCATATCCCTCGATGGACATCGCCTTTAGCGCGGTGGCAATTGAAGATTCGTATACGGGCTCGAAAGTGAGATCTCCGAACCTCTTTTCCAGATGATGTTTGATGGGCCAAAGAGATAGGGCGGAGTCGGTATGGAGATAGGGTATTCCACCTTCGGGCTTTGAGGGCAGCCACCAGCTCGGATTGCCGTTGCTATCGGGGCTTACCACCGGCACCAAAGACTCTACACCTAATTGTAGCGACAGATACTTTCCATCATCGGTTAAGTTCGTTTCGGATTGGTCTTGATAGCAAATAAAGAAGTCGACAATTCCCTTCTCCAAAGCACTCAAATAATCATCGATGCTCCCGAAATCGGTTCTGACGCTGAGCGATTCTATCTCGATATATGGCCTAAGTTTTTTTAGCCAGGCAGGCATAAAAAACTGCGCCAAGGTGCTTAGGGTTGAAAACCGAAGTTTGACCTCGTTGCCCCTATTCAGTGCCTTGATGTCGTTACGTGTCTGATACGCCAGACGCACTATCTCCTGAGCTACCAGCTTGAACTCTTTGCCAGCATCAGTTGGATGCACCGGGTGGCTGTTTCGATCTATCAACTCAGCCCCCACCCAGTTTTCCAGCGCCTTGATGCGTCGGCTAAATGCGGGCTGGGAAACAGACCGTTGCTCAGAAGAGATGCCGAAGTTTCCAGAATCGCATAAGGCAAGGAAATCTTCGAGCCATTTGAGTTCCATCAAGATCTTCCAATTTAGTAAATCAGGCAGAGGAGTGGGAAATTTTAACTACTAAATTTGACAGTAAAACTGGGGGTTGTCTAAGAAATATCGAGTTACCGGCCCAGAGTGGCCTCAGCAACAGGGTCAATCTGTTTATCGCGATGTGGCTTGCAACGACCAAGTCACGTTTCTTCCTGGTCCAGCGGGAAAATCGGCCTTGGCACGTTCCGGTAGGGCAGGCGTTCATAGTGCAGGGTGCACAGCGCGCCGCTGTCGCAAACGATGACCTTTCCGGCGATTGGCTCGAACGCGGCCCGAAAATGCTGCATCGATTTCAGCGCGACCACGCGTTTACGCGCCGGATCGATTCCAAAGCTTCTGAATTGCTGTAAATCGAGCATCTGCCGGGCGATGGTGACGACCAATATCTCGATGCCATCGACGCGCAGAACCGCGCTTGGACCGAAAGTGCCGCTGAGCCCACCGATCATCGGCCCGTCGCCAATGAACCGCCCGTCGCTGATCGAGACGAGTTCGGCGTCAAGGGTGAGCGGTTCGCCACCGAAGCGGGCATCGGTCTTGCCACCGAGCGCGATGTGTATCCGATCACCGACTTTTCGTGAGTGTAGCGCTTGCACGGCTTCGCGATCTACCATCGGGCCGAAGCAGGCGTCGGCCACGCCGGCGTCGAGCAGCGCGCGCAATAGGTTGGTCGCATCGCCATAGCCGCCGCCGCCGGGATTGTCCGCGTAGTCTGCAATCACCAGCGGTCCGGCGCCGGCCTCGAACGCGGCAGCGAGCGCGGCGGTCGATTCGACGCTGAGATAGTCATTCAGCACCTGATGACGCTTGGTCCAGATATCATCGGCGATTGTTTCGGCGAATGCACTATGTTCAGCGAAATCGCCCTGGCCGGTGACCAGCACGGTCGGGCCGACCTCGGCAATATCGGCACTGGCGAAGCCGCCATTGATGCTCACAGCGAACACGTCGGCCTGGCCCTCATAGGCGCGCGCCGCCGCGATGCGCTCGATCATCGGGCCGATATCGGTGCGCCCGCCATTCACTTCTTCCAGCATCGGCCATCTAGCACGGATCGTGCGCGGCCTAATTTCGCCCGCCATCGTCCGCTGCAGGATCTCGCCGGCCTGGCCACCGATTTCGCGCATGTCGATATGCGGATAGGTCTTCAAGGAGACAATGATGTCAGCGAGCGAACACATCTGCCGACTAACATTGGCGTGCGGGTCGAGGGTGATGGCGATCGGTATATCGGGCCCGATGACCGCGCGCAGCCGCGCTAGCAGCTCGCCTTCGCCGTCCTCGCAGAAATCGGTGACCATCGCCCCATGCAGGCCAAGGAGAATCCCGTCGTAGCGATGGCGTCCAACGGCGGCGGCGATCGGATCGCAGAGCCAGTCAAATGCCGCACGTGTGACTTTTCCACTCGGTCCGGCCGCGGCGCTGAGCACATGATCGACTTCCCAGCCATGAGCACGGCCGACGTCAAGAAAGCCCGCGAGCTCGGTATTTGCCTCGCCGCGCTCGGCGATGGCCTCGGCGCCGAACAGAGCGTAGCGGTCCTTGAACGCCTGCTCATCCGTCTTATGGCAATTGAATGTGTTGGTCTCATGGGAGACTTCGGCGGTCAGAATCCTAAAAGTCAACGGAAGACTCCCTAAACGGTGCTGCGCTCGCTATGCCGGGTGATGGCAGGCAACGGCATGGCCACCGCCGGAATTGGACAGTACCGGCGTTTCGGTTCGACAACGCTCGCTCGCCAATGGACAGCGCTCGGCAAAGGCGCAGCCGGGGGGCAGGTCGAATGGGCTCGGCACTTCTCCGGCCAAGGGCGCGATGTGACGGCGCCGCTTCGGGTCGGGCTCGACCGTGCTGTCGAGCAGAGTCCTTGTATACGGATGACGTGCCGGCGCGTCGGTGCTGGGCAGGGCTTCGACGACGCGGCTCAGGTACATCACAAGCACCTCGTCGCAGAAGTATTTGACCAGCGCGAGATCGTGAGAAATGAACAGATAAGTCAGCTTCAACTCATCCTGCAGCCGTTCGAGTAAACTAATTATCTGGGCCTGGACCGAGACGTCGAGCGAGGCCGTCGGCTCGTCCAGCACCAGAAGCGCCGGCTTCAGGGCGAGTGCGCGGGCAATGCCGACGCGCTGCTTTTGCCCGCCCGACAACTGATGCGGATAGCTTGTCGCCAATTGGGTGCTGAGCCCGACCATCTCCAACAGCGCGCAGACCGTCGCGGTCGCCTCGGCCGCCGCGAATCGCTTTCCTTGGATTTGGAACGGCTCCATCACCGCCTCGGCGATGGTGTAGCGCGGATCGATCGCTGAATAGGGATCCTGGAACACCATCTGCATATGGGCGCGCAACCTGCGCATCTCGCTCGGGCGCTGCGCCAGCAAGTCCAGACCGTCGAAGCGGACAGCGCCGCTCGACGGCTCGATTAGGCGAAGGATCAGGCGCGCCAGCGTCGATTTTCCGCAGCCGGACTCGCCCACCACGCCAATGACCCGGCCCTTCGGCACCTGGAACGATACGTCGTTGACCGCATGCATCGACCGCGACGGGCGGAACAGCCCGCGTTGGCTGGTGAACTCCTTCGATAGGTTCTGAACCTCCAGTAAAGCGCTCATTGCGCCACCTCCACCGCGAAGTGGCATGCGGCGGCGCTGTCGTGGTGCTGCACGAAGGGGGGCGGCTCGGTAGCGCAAATGCCTTCGGCGCGGGGACAGCGCGGATGGAACGGGCAGCCGGACGGATAGTGCGCGACACTCGGGACGGTACCCTCGATGCCCTTTAGTTGTTCGGTAACCGCCAACCCTCGGGGGATGCAGCCGATCAGCGCCTGGGTATAGGGATGGCTTGGATGATCAAAAATGGCCGATATGGTCCCGCGCTCGATCGCCCTGCCAGCATACATCACCACGACCTTGTCGCACGTTTGGGCAACGACGCTCATATCATGCGTGATCAGTACCAGACTCAGGTTTCGATCCGCGACCAGGTCCAACAGCAATCGGATGATCTGCGCCTGAACGGTGACATCAAGCGCCGTGGTCGGCTCATCGGCGATCAATAGATCCGGATCGGCGGCCAGCGCCATGGCGATCACAATGCGCTGCTTCATGCCGCCGGACAACTGGTGCGGATAGAGATGATAGATCGACGCCGGCTCAGGAATCCGCAGATCGCCGAGGAGTTCGAGGGTACGCGCGTGCGCGGCACGCTTGTCGAGGCCGAGATGCAGCCGCGCTACAACATCGACCTGTGGCCCGACCTTCCGAAGCGGATCGAGCGATGTCATCGGGTTCTGCGTGATCAGGCCGATCCGGCCGCCGCGCAGTTTCCGGTAGGCGGACTCCGGCAGATCGGCCAACTCATTGCCGTCGAACATGATCGAGCCTGTTGTGATACGCCCACCTATCAGCGGCAGAAGCCCCATTATGGTCATGGCAGTAAGGGATTTTCCGGACCCGGATTCGCCGACGATTCCAAGTGTCTCGCCCTTGTCGAGCGCAAACGACACCCCCGACAGCGGGTTGACGGAGCCGATCGCAACAGCGAGATCGTCGACCCTAAGCATCAAACTCATGTACCCCGCAGCCGGTCGCGGATGTTGAGGGCGCGGATGAGCTCGTCGCCGAACAGGTTGACCGCGATCACCGTCACCGCGACGATCAGGCCAGGAAAAATGATCACCCAGGGTGCGAGGAACAGCTGCGCGGTGCCGCTGCTCATCATGGCGCCCCAGCTTGGCGTCGGCGGCTGCGCGCCCAAGCCAAAGAAGCCGAGGGTGGCCTCCAGGACGATGCCGTCGCCGATGGCCAGCATAGCAGCGACGATCACCGGCGCGACGGCGTTCGGCAGAAGGTGACGTATCAGGATGTGAGCCGGCTTAGCGCCGAGATTGACGGTTGCCTCGATGAATGTTTCGCGTTTCAGCCGGACGATCTGCGCGCGAGTCAGCCGCGTGAATTGCGCCAAATAGGCAATAGCGATGGCGAACATGGTGCTGGTCAGGCCGGGGCCGATGATCGCAACGAAGATCAATGCAAGCAGAATGTCGGGGAACGACCAGGTTAGATCGACGACCGTCATCACCGCGCGTTCGAACATGCCACCGAAATACCCCGCGGCGGCACCCAGCGTCATGCCCACTATCACCGAAAGTCCAATTGCGGTGGCGCTGACCGACAGCGAGGTGCGGGCGCCGTAGATCACGCGGGATAGGACATCGCGGCCGAATTCGTCGGTCCCCAGCAGATGCGGCCATCCTGGTGGTGCGTTGCTGTTGCCTAGTTGCTGGGCGGCGTAGTCGAATGGCGTGATCCACGGCGCTGTCAGCGCAACGAGGATAAGAAGGATCAGGAAGCCACCCGATACAAGGCCCAGCGAGGAAGAGAGAGCTCGTCCGATGCCGAGTCTGGCAAACGCATCAATGGTTCGAGCTCTCATGTGCTAGCCTCGCGAATGCGGGGGTCCATTGCCGCCTGTAGGATATCGCCGATAAGCGTTCCCAGCATCACCGCCAGCGCAAGCATCAGCAAACATCCTTGGACGACCGGATAGTCACGTTGGCCAAGCGAGCGGATTAACAGACTGCCGAGCCCGGGGCGGCCGAACACGAACTCGGCCGTGACCGCGCCGCCAAGGATCCAACCGATCCGCAAGGCTAGGATGGTGACGACCGGCACGAGGGCATGCGGCAACAGGTGGCGGAACAGGATCGTGGCACGAGACAGTCCCTTGGCATGCAACAGCGTAACAAAATCCTCGTGTCCGACATCGAGTAGGGCAACGCGGGTGACGCGGGCGACTAGCGCGATGCCGCCGAAACCGATGGTCAGAACCGGCAACACCAATGCCGACCAGGTCTTGGCGCCTGAGACCGGAAACCAGCCGAGCGTGACCGAAAAGAGCAATATCATCAGCAATGCCAGCCAGAAGCCCGGAACGGTCGATCCGAACAAGATGAAGCCCTTGACGACCTGCTCGACGGCAGGGCGTTTGGCGACCGCGGCGATGGTGCCCAGGATCATCCCCACGATTGACGAGAACGCAAAGGCCAGCGCACCCAGGGTCAGGCTGTAGGGCAGGTTCTGTGCGATCAGGTCGGCCACCGGGCGGCGCAATACGATTGCCTGACCGAAGTCGCCGCTGACGATATTTCCGATCCACACGAAATATTGCACAACCAATGACCGGTCGAGGCCGTATTTTGCCGCCAGCGCGGCACGGTCCTGTGGAGACGACCCGACCCGGATGAGATTGTCGATCGGGTCGCCGGGCAGCATGTGGACGATAAGAAAGATGACGATGGAGATCGAGACGGAGACTGGAATGAGCATCAGCAGACGTTGCAGGGAGTATCTGACGATCATTCCGATCTACCGTCGCGTCGAGGTGTCGAACAGGCTCTACGTCTAGATTACTTCACGACTTCCATGTCCAGAACAGTCTGTGACCGGAAGCGCGGGACACGGATGGTTTTTGGCACGCGCACCGTGCCCGTGTTGTAGGCGATGTTGGTCGTAGGCTGATAGATCGGCACGAATAGAAACTGCGACAGCAGATACTCGTGATATTCAAGGAAATTCGCGATCCGTTCAGCCGAGTTTGTCGAGGCCTTCATCGCCTTCTCATTCAACTCCTCGGATTTGGCGTCTTGCCACATCGAGACGTTTGGGTAGCCGAGCCGGTTGCCGCTGAAGAACCAATCCAGAATGTCAGCGTTATTCCAGTCATAGCCGCGCACGGCAAGTTGGTGGGCGTTGCGTTTGTATTCGTCGCGGATGGTGCTGGAATCGAACACGGTAATCTCGGCGTCCATGCCGATGTCTTTGAGTTGTGCCTGAACGACCTGGGCCAGGCGCTTGAACTCGGTATCGTTTTGCGTGAAGAGCTTGACCTTCAAAGACTGGTCGCCCTTAGCGCGGGCGCCATCATCCTTCATCGCCCAACCGGCCTCATCCAGCAGCTGCTTGGCCTTCGCCGGGTCGTAGCTGATCTCGAGTTCCGACTTCACCTTGCCGGCGGGAAGCGAGTTGATTAGGAAGTGGTGCGCTTCCTGCCCGACGCCGTTGTAAACACTGTCCAGGATCGCTTTTTGATTGACCGCCAGCGCCGTCGATTGCCGAACCTTGATATCGGTAAACGGCTCTGCCGTGGTGTTGATCGGCATGTAGTTGATGCCGGTACCGGGTATGGTGACAGTGGCGACGTTCGCCTCCTTCTTAAGGATCGAGAGAAAGTCGGTCGGCACGCCAAGCAGGACATCGACGCCGCCTGTCTTTAGCTCAAGGAACGCCGTGGACTGATCGGGGATTTCGCGGAAGGTAATCTTGGCGATCTTCGCGGCGCCCTGATTGACCGAAAGGTCGGAGGCCCAGGCGTAGTCGCCGTTGCGGGAGAGCACGGTCTCAAGTCCGATAGCGAAGCTGTCGAGCTTGAACGGCCCGGTCCCAATCGCGGTCGTCACGCCGTAGTCCGCGCCCATCGCTTTGTAGGATTTCGGGCTGGGCACCCCCATGAACGTGCTGGCGAGATTGTAGAGCATGTTCGGCTCGGGCCGCTTCATGACGAACTTGACCGTCAGCGGGTCCACCACTTCGACCCTGTCGATCGCCTCGGTCATGAAGGCGTTCTCGGTGCCCTCAAACTCCGGAATCCAGGCCGCGATGGTGTCGGCGTTGAAGGGTTCGCCGTCATGGAACGTGACGCCCTCGCGAAGTTTGAACACCCAGGTCATGCCGTCCGGGCTCTCTTCCCACGATGTGGCCAGATGCGGATGGAAAGATTGGTCGGCGCCCTGTTCGACCAGCCGGTCATAGATCAGCGCGTTGGCCGAGTTCAGCGTGCTTGCCTTGATTGGGTCGTAGGAGGTCGCGCCCAACTCGCCTGCTGAAAACGCGATGGTCGCCTCCTGCGCGACGGCCGCTGGTGAAAAGTTCATGGTCAGAAGGCTGGTCGACATGATCGCCGACCCAAAAAGAAGAAGTGTCTTGGCCATGTAACGCATATCTAGTCTCCCTGTTTTTTTGTGGTTTGCGGTGTGGCAGTGGATTTAAGTCTGGTGGCCCACGGCGGGCCCGGATGGATCGCCGACAT